>Ga0209282_1000487_pt1 | contig 19299 bp, 9 predicted proteins | sample Mtrugardesep15_FD_187529 | JGI IMG/M metagenome (GOLD analysis project Ga0209282, IMG submission 187529) | Root nodule microbial communities of legume samples collected from California, USA - M. trunc garden sep15 (SPAdes) (version 2) | ecosystem: Host-associated > Plants > Roots > Nodule...
ATTGGATGGCAGTAATAACTAAATGGAACCGGGAAAAAAAGGAAAACATGAACTCTAATAATTTTGGTCTGCTGGCTTTGAGCATGTTTCTTCTTTTGTTTTTCATCCATCTTTGTCATTTTTATTTTGCTTAGGATCTGTACTTCCTTCCTTGTAAAGGCCATTGTTCTATAATGCCCATCCCCCTCTAAAGCAGGGTACTCCTCGACCTAGATTATGAGATTTGTAAGTGTACTGATTACAGGTGGATATGCGTGATTTCTTAAATGCTCCTAATGGACTACCTAATCAATCTCCTACCACTAATGAAAGATCTGAAAATAATCCTTCACATTCTCCGCTGGTTGGAAGAACGGTGCGGAAATTTACTAGTTTATTGTCCTTTGTTTGCTTTGTCAAACTTCCCATGAAATTTATGAGTTTGTTACTTGCAGGATGTATTTGATCTTCCTTTTCACATGGCAAGAGATCAAATTGAAGAGAGTCTTAGAGCGAAGATGGCTTCTATAAAGGTTATTATAATTAGTATCACTTTCCGGTTTCCATCGTTAAGTGCTTGCATGCATGAATTGTTTGTGTTTGGTTGTTAATGGCTTGAAAGTTGAAATATGAAGGAGCGCATGGTCCAATTGCAAGATGCTCAGAAAGAGGCAGAAGTCACTTCGGAAGCTACTGAGAGAGAACTTGAGCTTGAAGCTCAACTTGTTGAGGCAAGGAGCATTATACAAGAGCAGGTAATGTTTTATGCTGTCAAAATTGCAAAAAGTTAGGTCCAAGGCATTTATAAGCCTGTTTTACTATGATTCAAAATAACAAAAGCTGATACTTTTTATTTTGAAATGCTCTTCGTTTGATGTTTTATGGTGTTTGGCCAAGGCAAATTAGTTCTTTATGATGACAGCATAAAATAAAACTGCTATTAAATTGGTGTTTCTTTTAGGATTGATATATGCCTACAACTTACAAGTCCATGTCTTTTGGTGGGTGAGCCCTAAGCATGTGTCTTATTTTCAATCAGCTCTCTCTAAAAAATCCAGGACTTTTTTTTCTTCTTTCTTTTGCAATCGAATTGCCCGACAGTACTTTTGCTTAGTGCTGGATCATGCTAATTTGGCAATGCATTTCAAATTTACGAGAGTAATGTGATAATATGTTGTATTGCAGGCATCTATAATGTCTAAACATCTTGCAAAGTCTGACAGGCCAAGGTATTCTTGGCGTTTTCTATTTGTTATAAATTGTCTAATACGTACTGCTGCAGTAAATTGATTTACTTTTTAAATTTTTCAGGGAATCGGCACCGGCTGAGGTATGTATTTATGTATATGTTTGCCTGTTTCATGTTTTGGGTTGGGATTCTGTTGTGTCAATTTATAATCAACCTAATTTTATACAAAGTTTGAAGGTTTTTATTGTGTGAATTTTGTGTTGGTTGGCGGAAAGGTATCTTTGGAGATTTACTTTCAGTGAGGTGTATTTTATTTTGTAATGACTAGGGCCTCAAACAAAATTGTTGAATGGCTAATCCTATCTCTGAGTCTTGGTTTCTTAAATTTCTTAGTGAGAAAGTTTATGCTGTTTTCGCATCAGATAAAACATCTAATATATTATGTCTTTTATCTTTCGATTATGCGCATGCAAATGGGTGGTTAGGAATTGTTTTAGGGGTCTTACTCCTGAATAAGTTTTCCTGTTAGTTATGTTTATCGAGGTTATAGGAGTAGCCAGTTTTGTTTGTAAGAGTACAACTTTCAAAAGAAGATTTTTTGTTAATAAGTTGATACAATTTAATTAGCATGGTAGGACAAGAAGTGCACCTAACTTTTTAATGTTTTGTGATTTTGTAAATATGTTCAAAATGTATTGATCTGATTAAAATCCACTGGCTTTCCTATTGTGGGAACAACTCATTATTATCTTCTCAGACATCCAGTTTTAAAGATACAACTGGTTTGTACTAGGAATTAGAGCTTTAAAGAACAATAAAAATGGGTTTTTGTCAAACTTATTCCTCTGCTGGCAGCAGAAGGGGATCAACTATTAATGTTGACACGGTCTGTGTCTCTGTGGTGTTGATAGGGGTAGTGCTAGACTGGGAGCACATGTTGGTGTAGAAATGGTGTTGATGATGGCATTTAGTATCAACCTTTTGTGAGGTCTTTGTTGCTAATTCTTCTGTTTGCACAACACTTTCATTTCATTCACTTTACTTGAAATGTTCATTAAAGTATGATTATGGGATCGGTGTTGATGGCGGAAGGCCAAAAATCTGCCATATAAACATGCCATTGTGGCCTATGGCGCTGCAATGGTGAACATCCCTTTGAAAATTTTCCGTGGCGGTTGTAAAAAAAACTGCCACACCATTTCCGCCATGGCCGGCATTTAACAACACTATATGAGATTCAATCACAAAGTTAAAATCTTTATCATGTATGATTGCATGATCATGCTGGTAGTAATTGGAAGCCTGTGATATCAAATATGGTAAAACTGTTATCACTTTACATTTAGCAGTAGATTTATTATTAATCGTGTCCCAATTGGTCACCTGATGTCTGTGTTGTGATATTGTTCTTTTCTGATTTACAGGGAGTATGTAACTAACATGGCCGAGAGTACTCAGGTTTCATGCTTGTCATGATTAAGTTTAACTATATTGGCTCTGTAGTGGAGCATGCACGGACTGCATGCGTTTAGCCCGTGTAACTAATCTTGCTTGTCCATTCTTCACTGCTCCCCTTAGTTCTTATGTAACAGGCCATCGTATGGTCGAATGTCATTGTTATTAGTAATAGTATGATATTGTAATTAGTGATATTGTAATACTGGAACTGCTTCTAGAGAAAAAAGTGGTTAATGTCTCGAGGGTCACTCAAACTTGCATGGTATTAAAAATTGGTAGCTGGGAAGATTGAGTTAGGTAATGATAAAGTATGATTCATTACAGTTTTACAATTACACTCACAGCATCTTCACTCTGTTTCCTTTCCTAACTTCTCATACTTCGTATTTGCTTCTCGCCCAAGTGCAATTCTCTCCATTTTTGCCCTCAATGTAATGAAAAAAATGCGCTAAATTAGTCGAATAAAAATATTGTCATATTTTGATTTTGATCTTCGAATTTTAAGAACTGGAAAGTCTATCATTCACGTTGATACAGACTTAGTCAAGCTAATTCTTTCTTCAAATTATTGTTTGATGCCAAATGCATATAACATTCCTATGTAGATGCCACCTCACTCCCATATCACAAGCACTAATTTGACCCTTTTTTAAGGACTACAGTTACTCAAACAATGACAAATTTGCCAACGTTTCAGTCACGTACGTGTGTATTTGATGGAGGTACCGAATGAACCAAATGGTCTTTCCTTTCGCATCGAATTCTCAATCTTTTAGTCTCATGCACTTTTTGATGTTAAATTAACGTTCCTGGCTGGGTTTGAATTTCTGCAACACATGCAAACCAAACCATGCTCCACCAAACAATTAATTAGGGAACACATATTACAATAACATAAATTCACGAGTTGAAGTGGCGGTATTAGAATGCATTGCAAGTGCAAAAGAAGCTCTGATTAGAAATCAGTTATGATTATAATAGATGATAAACTTTCCACAAATTTCAAAAAGTAATGAATGAAAGCTGGTGTGAGTTGTGTATGTCATTTTTTCCCCTTCTAATCTAAATTCATAAATAAATAACCGACTCCATATACTACATAATACTGTTATTATAATTTTCAATCACGCCTTGTAATTGAAACAAGAACTCTGCTAATGTGCATGGGGAAACAACCTAAGGTCGATGGCTTTCGAAACACTTGTTTGGTATTATTCTCCGAGCATGATGAGCAGACTGAGTGCAACGAAGAACGAGTACTCTTCATCAATGACATCGACGAAGAGGAAGAAGAAAAGCTTGAACCACGGGGCGACACCATAGACTCAGAATCAGAGCTACAATCCAATCTTGATAGTACATCAAAATCTTCATGAAAACAATCTTCTTGTGGCTTCTTGCTTTTGATTTTGACTACCCTTTTCTTCCAAAACTTCAGCTTTGACATGGTTGAAGCAGGTTTTTTGTGGTCCAAAATGCTTGGTTTGGGTAGCCCCAAGCTAAGAATTTTTGGCGGGGGAGTGAGTGGTGGAAGCACTTCCTTTGGTGATGATTCTTTTGCTATACCTGGTTGCATTTCCCACTTGAATGGAACACCTTCTCCACTCCTATAATATGATATGCGAGAGGAACATCCCACAGAGGATCTTCTTGATAGAATCTTATTGCTTTCAATCTCAAATAAATCCATTTCACCTTTTCCTAGTACTAAGAATTATGGAAGAGAGAAATAAGCTGCATGTATTTATATAGAATTCAATTCAACCGTGTTGACCATTAGAGTTATCATAATTTAGAAACTACCTATCTTGTTGGGTTGATTAGTCATAATATATGTTACTTGCAATTTGAGTGACTTGAAGTCTTTTTCGTATTGTCAAGGAAACAAATTGCAAAGCAAAGTGAAAATGTGTCGTTGTTTCTAAGGTTTCCCTTGATAAACCTTTTATATTGTAAGTTTGCCGGCCTCTATTGCATGTGCAATTACCAAACCCGAAAGATTTGGCCTCCATTTTAGCTACCTTCTCACACAACGTGAACATTATTACATATTATTTTTCTATTACATATGAATTACGGACTTGAGAACATAAGTATGATGATAATGAGTCTAAAGTAAACCCACTCTTGTGTGTCAATGATTTTGTTGAGAAAATTTGATGCTGAATTTTCACTAAGGTGTAACTCAGTCTCATTTTTATGTACTATGACCTAATCCATCTACTATGTTTTTCGTACTGGACTACTGGTTACAGCTTTTTTTGAGGAAACTTGATAACTTTTCTCAGCTGATAAGAAAGCAAAACCCATTACTTTGGAAATTAGTAACTAGAGTTTCGTTCACTGAATTTGAATGAATGCAATTGCATCTACCAGCTATTATTTCAATTACTTAATTACATGAATGGTTATGGAGTGGACTTAAGGGAATAGTGTGTTTTTAACTCTATCATATATCATGCAATTTTAATTTGTCTAACTTATTTTTGAGCATGATTCAATTAACCTACAACGCTAATTTTATCACAACTCCTTTTTATCACTTTTTACTCTTCATCCCATTGCTTATCTTTTTTGTTGATTTACTAATTTTTTTGGGTGAAATTTTGCTCATAATTAGAGACTTAAAAGTTACAGTAAGCTAAAAAAAGTTGATATGAGCAAAATTTATGCATATCACAGGCGATATGATTTATTCGTGTGCGAATTTATTTGTGTGGGAATTTAAGCTAAGAAAAGTAGGATTCAATTTTATTTCAATTTGGGTGGTTTATTTATTTTTTTTTTGAAGGAATTTGGGTGAAATTTTATTGACAATTTTTTTTTTTTTACAACAATACAAATTAAAATCTTTAGCATATCAGTACTTTTAAAATATTCACATTTATCTGAAAAAGTAAAATAACTAGATTGGCTAAAATAAAGTAAAATAACTCCCATAAGAAAAAGTAAAATAACTAATTGTAATTCTTTTCTTACAAAAGTAAAAAGAATATCTAAAGTCAGTTATAAAAAATCATTTATCTTTTCCACTTCTTCCGGTGAAGAAACAAGCGGAATACACAGAATCAAAAATTGGGGAAGAAAAAATGGCGGGAAACCAATTAATTTGATATTAGATATCGACACAGCGAATTGTGAAATTCAAAATTTCTGTTCAATCACTTCATTTCAATCCCGGGAAATCGGCACCATGCTTGGGAGTCAGTTCGACGGTAACGCCGCCTTCTCCGGCGGCGGTTTCATGCCTTCTCAGACCAATCAAGGCGGTGAATCCTCTCTCACTCCCTCCAAGGTTCTTCTCAGTTCCCACTCTCCATTTTCTTCTTAATAATCTTAACCGCAACTTCAATTAGACGCTAAGGTTAGGTTTTAGGGTTTTGATTTGATTTTCATGTAATTGATGTGGTTTAGGGTTTATTATTTGCTTTTGTAGAATCGCGAGAGTCAAACTTTGCTTCCGCTGACGATCAAGCAGATCAACGATGCTCTTCAATCAAGTGATGATAGAACCAATCTTACTATTGACGGTGTTGGCGTTAACACCGTGCGTTACTCGAATCTTCTATTGTGGATTACGATTTATGGCTATTCTTGTTCTCACAACTTTTTTGTGTTCAGGTTACTCTTGTTGGTAGGGTTTGCAACAAATCTGGTCAGATTACTGAATTTAAGTTTGTACTTGACGATGGCACCGGAGCGATTGAGTGTACTAAATGGTGAATACTGAATGCTGTTAAATTTGTTCAACTTGTAAACATTTAATTTTTTCTTTCTTTCAATTTTCCTTTGTGAATGATGTGTTTTTGTCTACTTGCAGGCTTCATGAACCTGCTGATTCAATGGCAGTGGAGAGTATCATGTATGTTGCCTTTTCTTTGCGGGATTGTATGTTGCCTTATTGTATTGCATTTAGTACTATACTCGGTTAATGTCTAATCAGGTTTTATACTTTCTATGTAAGTAAGGATAGGAATAGGCTGGGCCGACCGGCCTAGACTTTGCAAACACCAAACATGGCTTGGACTAACACTTCAAGGCATAGGCCTGATCTGTAGTCTGTCATAGTCATAGACTTAATTTTAGGCTTGAGTCTGCAATTTTTTATAAACATATTTAAATAAGCAATATTATTCCTATCTAAACAAACTAATGAGCTAATAGACGAACAAGATTGAACTCCATTTTGATATTATAATCACCCTTGTCGGTTAGCCTGACTTATTCTCATCCCTGTCTGTAAGTATAGACAAGACTACCAAGAAAAGTTACTTATTTTAACCACTTTTTTATGCTTTCTAATCCTCTTCTTCTTATCACTGGTATGTTTTACTAGGCTAATTGATCTTTTTTTTTGGTGGTGGCTTGGGTTCGAACCCCGGACCTTGCATATATTATTCATTGTCCCTACCAACCGAGCTAAGCTCACGAGGTCTAGGCTAATTGATTTAAATGTAATGTTAAATGCTGTTTTTTTTCTCCATGAAAGAAAAAGGAATGAAATATATGATATACTGATATAGTAGACTTTCTCTTCGTTTTTTATCTTTCTGTTTATGTACACACAACTGATTATTTTGCATTGAGGTGGTTACTCCCTCTGGTTTATTCATTTATCTTACAAATTAGATTCATATAATACGAACTAAAATTCCATTTTCATTGTTAGGAATGGAATGTATGTGCGGTTATATGGACAACTGAAAGGTTTTCAGGGTAAAAAAACCTTAAGTATTTTCTCTCTCAGGTATGGTGATACAAAGTTCAAATTTCTCATTTTGTTTTAGCAGTTCAATTTTTTAAATTACTTGGATACATTTGTCGTTAATCTATTACCACAGGCTAGTGTTTTTAGCAGACCTGTTATTTTTCTAGCAGATAAAACATTTACTTCCTTAATTTGTGTCATTTTCAGGCCCGTTACTGACTTCAATGAGATTGCCCACCATTTCATTGATTGCATTTATGTTCATCTATATAATTCGAAGTTACAGGTATAAGTTATAAAATTGACTAGTTTTATGTTTGAGTTTAACATGATATATAAGATTAAGAATTTTGAATAGTTTGTACCGTATTCATTACTGTATTCTATCTAATATTTAATGTGACAGCATACCCAGGCTAGCATCCCTACTCAGCAACATGTTGCCAATTCGGCACAAATAACTCCCACAAAAGGTTATCAAGCTCAAGCGATTCCACCAAATCAAGTAAGTCAACCATGTCTTTTAGTTTCTGCTTAATTTTTATCATATCCTCACTGGTTCAGTACTTTTTCTCTGTAGTTCTCCGGTCAGCATAATAATGGTCAGAAGAGTGTTCGAGATTTGGTGTTAGAATTTTTGGTTCTTCCCACAAACAGGTGTATTTTAAAAGTTGTTTTGTTTTGTTTTCTGTTATTTCATTGACTCCTATAACATATAAGTAACTGTTATTTCTCGGTGCCGTTGTTATTTCTTGAATTTCGGTGTTAGGTCTGTTAGTTGAGAGTTAAGTTAGGATTACCTGGGACTTGACCTATACAGTACGAAAGGCACAAATTGTTAATAGCCTTCTTGAACTTCAAAGGCGAATCAGCAAAAAGTTGGTGTAGTCCTATATATACATTCTTTGTTATAACAATTAAAAACCCAAAATTGTGTGTTTCCTATATATACATTCTTTTATTTTTTATCTGAACAGAATTTTTCAAGAGTCAACTAATAAATTTTTTACAGTGGTGTATATTCTCAAAATAAACAGTAATAAACAAATATTTTTGGCAATTTAACTTGATGGCATATTACATGGTTAACACAATCATACAAAACCATCACACCAGATTACTATTAAGTTTTCAGTTATCACTTGTTTGTTGTTAGAGATGCATATGTAGAATATTGCATTCAGTATGCTTTTAATTTTTCAATTGCTTAACCAATCTGTTATTTATCTATGTATTACTTTGTTAGAATTGGGATTACTTGAAGGATTTTTTCCAGTATTCACAACCTAAAATTTTGTTACTGATGTTTCAGGGCAATGGAGGGGGGAGTCTTTTTTGAATCTATTGCAAAGCAACTTGGAGTTTCTTTGGATAAACTCACGTCTGTATTCTCTCTCGCTCTCCCTCTCCCTCTCCCTCACTTATCATGTTGGCCAAGCTATGTTTTTTGACTCTTTATCTTGTTTTGCAGGCTAGCTATTCAATTTCTTAGTCAAGAAGGTCTCATTTATGAAGGTCTACCGAATCACTATAAGATATGTTCCGACGGTTGACATTTTGGTTGCAGAGGCATCAATATTGCCAGAATTTGCTCTACTTGGCCTAAGTTTTTATGCATACCTGTGATTCTACATATGTGGACATAAGGAAAAGCAGTAGATCTGGCTAGATTTTGAACAACTCGTTGTCTTTTCTGAGTAGCTAATGTATTTTCTTTTAGTAGTTAATTTGACCCCCTGAACTAGTGACAAAGATAGCATGACACTGAATGCATCTATTGTGTAAACGGGTTTTTCTCAGATTGTTGGAGATTAATCACTTTTCAGTTTTTTATTTTTTTAACGACAAATTATTATTATTTTTTTAGGGAAATGACAAATGTTAGTAGTTAGTTTGTTAGATTGATATTTACTCCTTTAATATTTTTCTCTTTGCCAAGACTTGAACTCTGGACCATTAACTCTTCAACTCTTTAATCCCTTAACTCAAACTAGTTGAGGCAACCTCCTATACTGTAGGACTTGTTTGAATTTATAAAAACTATGTTTAAGTCCAGACAATTGGGATATGGCAATTGTTTTTTAATGTGCAAGTCTAATGGTTTGTAAATACCTGGTCCAATGGTTTTTTTTTGTTTTTTGGTCCGTGGATGAAGTGGTAGAGACCACTAAAACTCTCACGCCCTATAAGGTCTTGGGTTTGAATTTGGGTGATGGCGTTCAACCCATCAATTTTGGTATGATCAGTTGAGTTAGGCTTTATGGACATGATTTGTAGTTCTTTAATTGCATATCAAACATAATATGTAATGGTTCATAATGATCTCAAAATTTTACCCTATACTCCTCCATGTATATCTCACCCTTACATTTTTTCACGAACTATCTATTTTACCCACTATAAAGTTATAACTCTTCATTTCTTCCCCTTCATTTGTCTCTCACAATCTTTCTCCGACTCATATATGAGAAAGTGAGTATGAAGATTCATACTGAAAACCTTCATTTTCAGTTTTTCAATTTTCAGGCATCAACGAAAATACATAGGTTAAGTCTTTCAGTGTTCCTAAAATTGAAGATTGCTCCCAAACACCTCGAACCACAAAATATTTTCATCGGGAGTTAATTGTTTGCTTGTTTTAATTGCTCTTTATTAATCTAACAATTGCTCACAAACATCTTGAATTACTAAAAATACATCCACCGATAGTCAATTACCGTTTGCGTGTTAAGTTAAACCAATTTAAAAAGTGATGAACGGTTTGTAACTACCTTTCAGCAAGCAAACGATAAATAACTTGGTATTTATTTGAGTGTTTTTTCTTCAACTCTATGTTTTTTAAAGCTCAAGATTTGTTCATATTTTAAAACCAGCTTTGAAACATGCCCTCTCTGGAAAATAGGTTTTTGTTGTAAAATGAATTCTTTGCGATAAAAAAACAAATCATCACCATAAGTTAAGGGAAATAGTCATTTTATTCATTAAATGTGTAACGATTAATCACAATAGTCTCTCAACGTGTTTAGATTTTAAAATAGACCATGGTTGTGTATTCGTTGGTCAAAATAGTTATAGACCTTGAAACAGTCCTTTAATGTTGAGTTGTTGACAATAACTCTTTTCTTATAAATATTAATATGACAATAAACAATTATTCTAAAGACTAATATGACAGTATTAACGAAACATTTTAACATCATAGATTACTTTGATCAATGCAATGCACAACTAAAGATCGTTTTAAAATTTTGATACATAAAAAGATTATCTGTTTTTTTTTTTAATAAATTGATGCATGAAAGGATTATTGTGACCGTTTGTAACGTATTCAGAGACATAAATGACTATGTGCTACATAAATTACTGTGTGGTTGAGAAATACATTGATACGGTAATGGTTACAAGAGATCGTGCACATAGATGACTGGAGCAAATCAGAATGCAGTAAGATGGGTCAGCGAGGAAAATTATTTTTTCCTTCAAATTTGTATGGTGAAAAAATTATTAATTTTTTATTCAAACTTATCTTAGTAAAAGTATTCTAATATAATATTTAATTTTAGGGTTTGTTATTCATGACGTGCAAGTTTTAAGGCTTGTTCTTACAAAAGCTCAACAGACTATTGATTTTCTAAGTGAATCATGGGCTAACATGGCTCAGAATAATGAGGCTGTTGATTTGGATGAAAACACAAGTCAGCCATTTCAATTTGTGGTCCCAAGAAAGAAGAGGAACAAGAAGAAACAACCGGAAACAACCAAAGGTTTCAAGGTGGGTGCTTCCAGTCGTTCACATCATTAGTTTGCTTTTTTTGCTTTCTTTTTGTTTTGGTTCTTTTTAGCTCTTATGTAAGGTTTTGGTTTTGTATCCCTCTTTTTTATACTTTTTTCTTTCATTTAATATATGTTTAGGGTACTACAACAGGAGACTCCTCTGCATTCTATATTTTACTTAAAAAAATAAAAATAAAAATTTAGCCAAATCAATTTTATCATCCAAACACGCTAGAAGCTCTTGTGAAGTATGTTAGAAAGACAATACAAAGAAATTAGTAAAATACAATATTTTATTTTTTAAGGATAGTAAGCTAGAAATATATCGTCATTAAATAAATTAGGAAGTATATAAAAATTAGTTGAAGTTCCTTCGAAGATATCGAATAAAATTGAAGCGATACTGGAAAATTTGTTGAGGTAAGCATTATTAATTTCAGGCAAAATGGCAAATTAGAAACTGCAAGTGGAAGATGGCGGTCGCACTAGCATCACGTTGAAACATAGTCATTTTGGTGCCAAGTCACATGCTCTCGTGGATCATTTTTCATAGATCCATCAGGATGCCACGTGCGATTTGATTTTCAAAGTTTAGCCTTCTTGCACGATTCTAACTCTAATTCCATTATTACCTTCCAACTTTTTTTCCTAAAAAGAATCTCTTCCAATTTTTTATTTTAACTTAAATACTTTATCTAAAATAAAATATAAACAGAAATACTAGTTAAAAAATCAATATATAAACAACATCAATGCTATTTCCTACTAAATATGGAATAACGAAATCTACGAACAGTGCAATGCATTTATCTTTAGTATTTTTTTTATTATTAAAATTGTCTCCGTAAGCATAACTTTTTAGTATTTTTTTCTCTAACTACTAGACTACTTAAAGAAAAAAAAAACATAAAATTGGGGTTTGGTGGAAAACACGGTCTCAATGTAATTCTTGTTTTTCGTGGATTTAGTCTTCGTAGGATCAGGCATTTTTCTTAATGGACATGTTATGTCGATGTGTATTAATTTTAAATCGATATTCAATGAGAGTCAATAATTTCTTCATGTCATATCATTAAAACGGGATGAAATGAAGTAATTTGACAAAATACATAGCTGCTATTTGATGATAGTATATAATAATTTCACACCGTTAGTGTATATCCTATTTTCCTATTAAAACTATATTGATTTTAATAATTTTACAATTAAAAAAACTAATTGATGGTGTAAAATATGTTAACATTGATATGGTAAATGAGAATTAAATTACTTTTATGTTTTATACGCAATGAATCAGGTTTACGCAGTCTATGGTTTTTTCTTTGACATAACGTAGTCCATTGTTAGTCTGCTATAATATGTGTAATTTTATAGGAAAAATTCCAGAATAACTAAAATAAATTACGAGGACTCATCTTTTTTTTAGCATAATCGTATCAATCAACCGCACGTATTGTGAATCCTTAGTTGGACCCGCAATTATACATGTCTCAAATCATGTAGAATGTAACAATAATAATTTAAACAAAAGAGATGAGGCTAATGATGAAGTAGTAACAATAATTAAAAAACAAATTAAGATATGGGCAGTGAACGTGGGGAATGATTCGTTTTTCTGACCATAAACTACACCATGCAATGGCTTTCTGAAACAAAGTTTGACCATTTTGGCAAAGTATATGGCCTTCAATAAAAGAAAAATGCTTTTAGTGACAATCTGCCCCCATTGCTTACTTTATGTTACAAAATTTGTATGTTAGTGGAAGGTTTTTTTTTTGAAAAATCCTCTATCATTATTAATTTAACACTAGTCCTTTTTCTTTTCACTGCAGATTTGAAGGGAATCAACCCTCAAATGCGAACACGCTCCCGCCGAATTCTGCCAATGTGAATTACTTTTTCACTGCAGACTACCTTCACATAGTCTTAAGGACGTATTTTTTTAAGTTAAATTGTATTTTTAGTTTCTTAACTATCTATGTAGTATTGTTTTGGTCATTTAATTTAAATATGATTTATTTTGGTCCTTTAATTTATCTCTGTTAAACATTTTAGTTATTTTCGTTGGTTTTAATTCAAAAACGTTAGATTTTTTCTTCATCTTCTTCTCTTTTTCATCTTTACATTATCTCCATTAACAAGAATCCCATAAAAATTTCAGAAGAAAATGAAGAAAACCTAACGTTTTTAAATTAAAACTAAAAGAAATGACCAAAATGTGCAACGAAGAGAAGTTAAAGGACTAAAATAAATCAAGTTTTAATTAAGGGACCAAGACAATACTACCTAAATAGTTAAAGGAAAAAAAATAATTCACCCTAAAAACACTCTTTATACTCCATTAAAAAACCACTCTTTATTATCTATATACAATGTAAACAATTTTTATTGAGTTTAATTTGGATATATATTGGTGTAATTTTTTTTTAGATATGTGTTATCTCATTGACTTATTACTTCATTATTTATTTGACAACACATTATTGAATGTTTGTGTAAACAAAATTATACAGATAGTGTATATAAACCAAATTCATTTTATATTATCCAATCGATTATATTTATTAAGTTATTAAAACTATTTGATTTTTTTTTTATAGAAGTGACTAATTTATTAACTCAAGTGTTGTAAAGGAACATCACCAACCTCACATATTACAATAGATTGCAACTAATTAAGTATAAACATAATCAACAATAGTAACTGAAAAGGGAGCTAAGGGTCCACATTGGACAAACATAATATGAACTCTCTACTATGAAGCAAAGTGAGAATTTGGTTGAGAAGAATGGATTAAGGAGTTTTTGTGGTTTGGCATTCCTGACTTAAAAAATTGATTTTGGTCATAATTATTTGATTTTGATTAATATACTTTGTAAATGTATAAAATAATTATACATAATAGACTAATTAAATTCTAATTTTTTTGAGGGATTCTAATTATTTCTTATTTTTTAAAATCACATATGCAAACTAGTGTGATTTGCGACGGTGTAAACTCTATATACCGTATGAACATTAATATTTTTATTTCCTCGTTTCATTTAACTTCGTCAGTGTGCAACCTTTTGCGTTTGTTTTTTTAGTCAATTTATTTTCTAATTCTGATTGCTTAGTGTAAAAGCATTTTTAACTATAATAAAATCCGGGTTTTGAGGATTTGACTGTCTGCTACTCTCTTTTTTAGAAGAAAAATAAAATTGGTTTGCACCTACCTAATCTTATCAAATTTTTTATATCTCCCTTTTGTCTCTCAACTTCTCTTGCATGTGCAAATGTGACTGTTAACTTTGCTTGGCTTGCAATTTGGATTGATGATTGGTGCTGCGGCTGAGTCACTAAAATAGATACATTTTTCTGCTAATATTGAGACAAGTGTCCACACGGTCTGCGTCAAGGTGGCTATTTGCGAGCAAGCCACTACACTTCTTACCTAATCTGCTTCACCCATTCTATAATCGTGGTCAATTCATACGTAGTTTAATTTAATGCAATTGAACTATAAACTAATACGGCTCTCTTAACCAAATAATAGTAGCTCTCTTAACCATGAGTTTAAGTGGTTAAAGAATTTTAAAAAGAGAAATTGTAAGATAATACGAGTTTGATTTTTGACTGAAATAATTATTAGTTAAATTTTAAATCATCGGTGCTCATTTATTTGAGAAACAGATAGTTAACACAAAATGAAAAAATATTGCCCTTTTTTTTCAAAATTAGTTGTATCTTTTTTGGTTAAATACTAAAAATATATATTAACATAGTCTTTCACAAAAAATAATATTTGAATTAATTTCGTCATTTTCATACGGTGAAAAATTTCCCTATCTAATAATCTTGACCATGTTTGACCCAGTCGTTGTTAAGTTAAAGTAATCACGTTCTTTAAAAATACAAAATTACCTTTCAATTAAAATCGTCAACTTAGAAAAATTGATGGCTTAGAAATTCTTTTGGAATTAATTAGTCCCTATCAATTTTTTTTATTGTAAAAAAATTCAAAATATAGCTACTTAAATGATACAGATAGTCCCTCACTATATTGGGTCAAATAAGTCCTTGCTTTATTTTTTATACTCTCTCGATCTCTTTAAATTTCTCACCAATAAATTCAATGATTGTGAACTAGCATTTTAAAATAGTTATATACATATCTTATTCAATCATTTTTATCCATGGATAAATAATATTTGTTGATATTTATGAAATGAAAATGATGATAGAAAAATAATGTCACTATATTGCAAGATATATTAAAAGTTATTAAGATCGAACAACTGTTAACATTTTTACTCTATCTTGATTAGCTAGAGTAAAACAAATAAATTACAGAGAGATTAGGACTCCCATGCACTTTTGCATGTCAATGTTTGACGTTGACGAACACATCAATAAGGAATTCGTGTATGATATTGTGTCGATAACAGTTTTCTGTTGCATTCTATTTACTTGTTTGTTATCTTTCTTCTTGTTCATTTGTGTGTTTCTTTGTTTTGTTTACACAATAAATAAAGGAATCTCTAGACATAGATAAGATTTTCACCTAATTTTGATTTAACAATCCACACCTCCAATAATGGAAGGCACGCCTCAATTTATCCAATAATGGTATAACCAGTGTGGCTCAACACGTGCAATGCAATTAAATTTTACTTATTATATACTATATTTGTACAATTTTTATGATCTGCGAGTGAGGTAAGGAGCTGGTATTAATAATTGTGGCCTGAACTATAAAATTTAAAATCCATCCACCAGTTTATACTGTATACGTATACTCATATACATATTTTTTTTACGATGATTACATTATTAATTTATTAAAGTGCAAAATTTAAAATATCTTGTAAGTCCATCTTAGTCGAGTAAAAGGTTACAAACACATTTGATATATTGACCCACAATTTATATGTACACCAACTCTATTTTCTATTCTTGAATATAAAAAGTCATATACAGCAAGCTACATTGCTGTAACAAACGAAAATTGCATGGCATCAGGACTACCTTCTATTGACAAACGTGGTCAATTTTTTAGTACAGTCCAACATTAACGTTAAAGAGTTGCCTACCTATCCAAAAAGAAACAGGATTTTCTGTCCAAAAATTGACGCAACAAAAGGGTAGCTCCATCGTGGTCGTTATTGAAATAAGACAGTTTAGAAATACAAAATACTATGTTAAAAATATAAACTTCAATCTCCATCCAATGGCAGCCGTGAATAGACTGCATGACTGTGTCAAATTAATGACCGTAGTCAATCTCAATCCATTCGAAAATGGAACTTTACCATATGTGTTGCTCTCAACGTGTTAAATCCAATGACTCTAAACCACAGTACTCTCCAAGGAGCAGTACTTTTTGTTGTTGAAAGTTGAAACTGTTGAAGCATATAAATCAAATGAATACATGAGTTCGTTAAGTAGTTAAGTTACTTGTTATACAAGTAAACGTTTAATTGCCGAATGTATTGGACCCAATTGAGTTGTATGAGTTCAAATTCGTACGGTATGTGCAATGTATAAGTAGAGGACTTGTCCATGAATAAGAATAAGGTTTAATTTTTTAATTTACTTTCTCCCTAAGTCATTTTCCCTCTTTGAATGTGTGTTACTATAAATCAAAGTTGCAAGTTGCAAAACATACTCATGCTATCCTATTGTTTCGTTACATGCTAATCTCTTAAAATGTATTCCTTCAACGCACAAGATCAAATATATGATTATATGATTAAGATTAAGCAATTTTAGAGTGTAGGATCTATATTTTAAAAAATAAAATCATAATAAGTTAATGTCATTTTGATGAAAAATGTTCGGCAGTTCGCTTTTTGAATGTCATTTTCAAACACATCATTTTTTTAGCATCAACTATTTCAATTTTGTACTCCATACCATAACTTCACTTGTTCAATAATTGAGCTTTGATTTCGGTTTATAATGTAAATATGCAGGGTGTATAGAATTGTGCACTAATAAATGAATACATGGACCATGCTCGTTTTTCTTTAGGGACTGTAATAATGGATCAAGATAGTCGCTTGGTTATGGGTCATCGTGTTCCCTCTTCTTACGTCTTGCTTCCCCGCTATTATACTCTATATTTATCTCTGATTTTGATTCTAAACAAAAATAATTGGTTTTATATTTAATAAAAAAAACTGGTTAGGTACAATTAAACTTTTTTTTTTAGCTCATAAAAAAAGAATTGTAAACATAGAAATTTGTTCCATTTAAATACAATATTATTAAAAAAATAAAATTTATACTTATATTGATTGAGGGATAATTTAGAAATAAAGTTATTAAATAGAGTAAAATCTTATAAACTGTGGTTGGGCTTAACATAATTCCACAAATCGGCTTGTGAGACACAATTGCTCCCACTTATAAACACATTATTATACCATCTCCTATTTGATATGAGACTCTTTAACACACACCCTCACGACCAACATTATTGGGCTTGATTGGTGGACATAAATGGTGGATGACCCAATTGTAAAAACCTAATAGCAGACGACTCAATGGATCTTAATGGAGCCTCTGATACCATCATAAAAATCGTGGTCTGACACAACCTCACAAAACCGACTTATGAGGTGAAGATTGTCTTCACTTATAAACATGTCGTCTGATCATAAACTGATTTAATTAAATATATTTAATTGATACCACAAAATGTTAGAATATATTTTTTAGTTATATTATTAAATATATATAATATTTTAATAAAATTGATTGAAAATGGTAATTAAGGGTCCACCTTTGGCTGGAACACTTTGTTTTGGCGAAAGCCTTGGTTGGATTGGATATGGAGATGTTAAAGGACCACTTTAGTAGCTTATTTAATATTTCAATTGATACAAATGTTTTGGTAATAAATATTATGATTTTGGAGGAAAGGGTTTGAGTTAGAGAAGGGGTTCTTTATTTGGGTAAGAGTTACATCAAATGTTTCATTTTTTGTTTGGAGATCGTTAAACGATTACCTTTTAATTATTGATAACTTGATTTACAGGGTGTCCATAATATATTATCTCTTTTGTGTTTGGAATGATGTATCATATGTTTGAGACATTTAATCATTTGTTTTTTATTGTCATGTATTTTGTATGTTATGGTCATATGTTTGCCTAGCATTAGCTGTGCTTTGTTAAACAACAACTATAGTCATGTTACTCAATTTATAGACCTAGTTTACCATGAAATAAAAGTGACAAAGTGACTTCATTCAACATGAATGACATGCTTGTAGATTATTTGAAAATAGTATAATGATGTTGATTTTGGTAATCAAGATAGGCTTAAATGTCCTTTTATTGAAGCTTGGTTTGGTCTTGAATTAAAAATAAAACAAAAGATTTAAGAAAATATTTGTACATCTAATTGTATATCATTTCTCTTAAGACCAAGTGCAATGGGGTTATTGAAAGGGTATTGAAGGTTGTTGAATCATTGGAGGAAAGGGTGTTGAAGATGATGTGGAGGAAAGAAGTAATGAAGATGTTAAACATGTTGAAAGAGGCCACGTGGCGCGTTACGGTTGGTTGATTCAATTTTTATCATTTTTATGTTTTGGACTCAATTATTTCATTGCAAATAATTTTTTTTATTTTTTTACCAAAATTAGTGATTTTTTTTCTCTACAAATAAAGACTTGGATCATTTGATTTGGACACAGAAAAAAACCAAATTTTTCACTCTCTTAATCTTATTATTAGCTTTTCTGTGTCGCATGCTTAGTTTGTTGTATTGCATTTTAAGTTAAGAAAATAAAAATCAATTATTTAAATAAATTTTGTTTTTACAAAAAACAAAAAAAAATGTTAAGTGTTTCTTTATTTTAATTTAATTATAATTTTAATTTTATGTAATTATAAAAACAAAAATATAAAATTAAATAAGAATAAGAAATAAAAAGTGATGAGGTAGAATATTGAATGAGAAAACCATTGGAGAGATAAAAAATGAATGAACGTTAAATTAAGAGAGAGAAAATGATGTGGAGTGTTGGGAATTGAAAAAATAAGTGTTGAAGATTGTTGAATATGTTTTACATACCTATCGACTTGATTTAAGAAAAGAGAAATCTACTAACAATATATAAAAATCGAAATACAGCAAAATTTCATAATCGTCCTCAATTAAATGCACAATCTTCTTAATTTTATGGACACATTCGTCATT
>Ga0209282_1000492_pt1 | contig 19212 bp, 9 predicted proteins | sample Mtrugardesep15_FD_187529 | JGI IMG/M metagenome (GOLD analysis project Ga0209282, IMG submission 187529) | Root nodule microbial communities of legume samples collected from California, USA - M. trunc garden sep15 (SPAdes) (version 2) | ecosystem: Host-associated > Plants > Roots > Nodule...
TAAAATTCTAAAAATTGAAAAATAAATACATTTGAGAAATTAAATGTTAAAATTAATAGAGAGAATATGTTTAATGACTTAGATTTGGCATTGAAGAAAACTGCAGATATTCTCACAAGAGACAATCTATTCACGTATATATGATAACGATGATAGTAATATGGGACCAATAAAATGGTTAGAAGATCGTACAATTGTAAACTCCATGATTCAAAGGTATGAACATCAAAAGATTGAGAAGATATCTGATGTACTGCTTTAAAATTAAGAAAGATGTGGTTAGAGTTGAGATTACCAAAGTGCATAAAGTTATCATTGACATCAAGTATCCAACTTGACGTCCACATTTTATTAACATGGAAGAGAACCAAGATTAAAGTTTGTGATCACAAAATTAACATGTTGAAAAGTGAGGTGGTAGAAGGGAATTGATTTGCACTAAAGCCAAGTCAATGCCATACATAACATTTTGGACCTTATTGCTACCAAATTCGTGTCTCAAAAAGAAGCATCAACGCACAAGCCTTCTTTTGAACCAAAAGAAGTTATAGATACCACTCAACTAACCACCATCAAACATGAACCATCACAACCTACTGTTGAACCAAAAATAGCTCTAAATACCGCTCCACTAACCACCGTTAAATATGAACCATACAACTTACCGCTGAACCAAAAATAGCTTTATATATTGTTCCACTAACCACCATTAAATATAAACTGTCACAATCTACTGTTGAACCAAAGGTAGCTCTGAGTATCACTCCACTCACAACCATCAAGTACGAATCATCACAGCCTAAAAAATCCTTATGATACGAAAAAATAAAAAACCTAAAAAGCCCCCGCTACCAAAAAATCAAAAAACCTTCAACTTTTACTTCATTGAGAAAGTCCTATAAACTCCTGAGTCTCAAAGTCTTAAAAAGCATCAAAGTGAATCTATTTATATATCTTTTAGCTCAAGACTCCCAAGTCTCAAGTTTTTTTTGGCGTTTTGTTTAGTTTCAAGTTATTTAATTTTTTAGTTTTTTTCTTCTCTATTGGTGGGTGTTTATAAGATTGATCTCTTTTATGTTCGAGTTTGTGTTTTGTTCGACTATGTTTAGGGAAAATCCATTAACATTTACTTGATTTAATGTTTTTTGTGAACTTGGTTTGATGTTTATCTTTTACATTAATGCATATGTTTCTACTTAGTTTGAAGCAAGTTTGGGCTGAGACATTTAATTCGATATTTACTTTTAAATTGATTGACAAAAAAAATAAGTTGATCGATTAATTAAAAAAAAGTGAATTTAACTCGTTTGATAGACACGTTATATAATATGTAGAGACTCAAGTTCGAATATCGAACATACAATTCATTTACTTCAAAGCACTTGAAAAGAAAAGAAAGAAAAAAAAAAAAGATTGAGATAGATCTTATTGACTCTCACGATTGTTAAAATTATAAACCCTACTACTATCATCATTTCTGACCGGCGGCGAAAAGGGTTTTGAAAATGAAAAACCTAAAACTCTTCCGTGAAGTTCCTTTACTTCTCCGATTAAACTCCGACGACGAAACTTTCCGATTCTCCGCCTTAGATATCGAACGCAACCGTCTCTTCTTCCTCTCTTCCCACAATTTCATATACACTTCTCATCTCTCTTCCTTCCACCAAAAACAAGCTTGGAGTTATAACAATTCATCGTTATCCACTACTCATGCCATTGTTGATCTTGAACCTGATGATTCCGTTACTTCCTTTGACTATCTCATGGAGAAAGAAGCGCTTCTACTTGGAACTTCGAACGGGCTTTTGTTGCTTTTTGATGTTGATGCGAACGTGACGCAAGTTGTTGGTAATGTTGATGGCGGTGTTAATTGCATTTCGCTTAGTCCTGATGGTGAAGTTATTGCTGTAGTTACTGGTTTTGGTCAGGTTTTGGTTATGACTCATGATTGGGATTTGTTGTATGAAATATCACTCCTTGATGATGATGAAGCTCTTCACGTAAGTAAGGACTAATCACCTTTCTTTCAAATTTTATTATAATCTTAGTATAATTAAGTGTATGTTTGGTTATGTGACGATGCTGATTTTGAGTGAATTGATTCTGGCTAAATGTAAGTTGAAGGTGATTTATGTAATAGGAGTTAGAACAGTAAATTTCAGTGTAAAAATCAATTCTAGAATCAGAAACTACAATTTTTAGCTTCAAGTTAGAATCAATTTGGAGGTAAAATCAATTTTACATGAGAGCAACTAAACATGTCAAAATCAATTATATGCCTCTAGAATTAATTTTGGCTCCTCTACAAGTGAAACCAAACATACACTAACTGTAATTTGTATGATAATTTATCCTTATTATGCTGTTCCCACTTTGGATTGGTTTATAAATTATAACTCAGAATTCTCTCAGTTAAAACAAGTCTGTTCAGATAAACAACTTAATTAAACATTTGTAGCATAAATACTTACCATGCAAGTTCTTACGTATAATCTATTTCTATAAAAATAAAGATATAACAAAGACATACTGTTCTCATATAAGCTATAACCTGTTTTTGCAAGCTTTCCTGGAGTGCTTATGGAAATAAGCTGAAAACAACTTATGGACCTATCATTAGTTGTTTCCTGAACAGTCTCACATGTGTTTATGCCAATAGATAAGCTCAAATAAGTTAATCCAAACAGACCATAAGTTTATGGTGGTTCAGTTACCGGGAAGTTTTTATAAGCTTATACGTGGCCGATAGAAGTTAATTAGAGTTCATGAAAAAAATTGAGATGCAGAATCAAGTTTCAACTTATACGAGAAGTTTCTGTTTAAAGAACTTATAGCTGTTTTAATATTTCGTTTACATAAGTGTTTGTAAGAAGTTTATCCAAATTGGATCTATATATTTTTGTATTAGGATTTTTTAACTACTCGCATATAGTACAAGTGAATGTCTGTGCCTTTTAGCTGTATTCTTATTTGCAAATTTGGTGTCTGAGTTCTCTCTTTATGTAGAGCTGGTTCAAAATAGTGATTGTATTACTGTTTTTCAGATGGAGAAAACTTTATGGAGCAACATCCTATATCATGGCGTGGAGATGGAAAATACTTTGCTACTATGAGTATGTGTGGTTCTAATTTATCACGGAAACTTAAGATTTGGGAACGAGATTCAGGGGCATTACTTGCTTCTTCGGAGGAAAAAGCTTTTGCAGGAGCAGTTTTGGAGTGGATGCCTAGTGGTGCTAAAATTGCAGCTGTATATGATAGAAAAGCTGAAAATGAATCCCCCTCCATTGTTTTCTTTGAGAGAAATGGATTAGAAAGAAGCAAATTTAGTGTTGGTGAAGGAATTAATGCGAAAGTAAGATTTCTGAAGTGGAATTGCAGTTCTGATCTTCTTGCTGGTGTTGTTGAATGTGAAAATTATGAGGCTCTAAAGATATGGTATTTTAGCAACAATCATTGGTACCTGAAGCATGAAATTAGATGCTTAAAGCAAGACGAAGTCAGGTTTATGTGGAATCAAGAAAAACCTCTGCAGTTGATTTGTTGGACTCTTGGTGGTCAGGTTACAGTTTGCAGTTTTGTTTGGATCACGGCTGTTACGGACAATTCCGTTGCACTAGTCATCGATGGCTCCAATATTCATGTAACACCACTCTCCTTATCCTTAATGCCGCCTCCTATGTACTTATTTAGCCTAAAATTTTCTTCTCATGTACGGGGTATGGCAGCATACTGTAAAAACTCCAAGAACCAGTTAGCTGCATTTCTTTCAGATGGTAGCTTATGTGTTGTAGAGCTTCCATCAATTGAAACTTGGGAAGAACTAGAGGGGAAAGAATTCAGCGTTGAAGCCTCTCATACTGAAACGGTGTTTGGATCCATATTACATCTTGTATGGTTAGATTCACATACGCTGTTATCTGTTTCACATTATGGTTTCAGTCACAGCAATGACTCATTACAAAGCTCACTAAATAAGGGTGCACTTCGAGGCTTCTATTTGCAGGAAATAGAACTTGAATGTTCCGAGGATATTGTTCCAGGATTGCTGACATGTTCAGGTTGGAATGCAACAGTTTCAAAGCAAAATACACTTGAAGAGCTTGTTATTGGCATTGCTCCAAATCCTGCTAGTAAATATTCTGCATATATGCAGTTTTCTGATGGGAAAATCAACGAGTATTTATCAAAAATTGGCACTGGTGGCGGATCTTTGGAACAAGAATATCAAGGTTTTTCTGCAGCCTGCCCTTGGATGGATGTAGCGCTGGTCGGAAGTGCTGGCCAGTTAAAACCAGTGCTTTTTGGACTGGACGAGATTGGCAGATTGCATGCCAGCGGGGGGACAGTAGTTTCCAACAACTGCAGCAGTTTCTCATTTTACTCAAATTCGGCAGATCAAGTTGTGACGCATCTAATTCTTGCAACTAAACAAGATCTGCTTTTTATTGTTGACATTGTTGATATATTTAATGGGGAGTTAGACTCGAAGTATGGGAATTTTGTCCGCAGTAACAGCAGAAAAAGGGAAGAAAATGAAAATTACATACATATATGGGAGAGAGGTGCTAAAATAGTTGGAGTTTTACATGGAGACGAAGCTGCTACTATACTACAAACTACTCGGGGAAACCTAGAATGTATATACCCCAGAAAATTGGTTTTGGTTTCTATCATTAATGCCTTAGTTCAAAAGCGATTTAGAGATGCATTACTCATGGTTAGGAGACATAGGATAGATTTCAATGTAATTGTTGATTACTGTGGTTGGCAAGCATTTTCACAGTCAGCTTTTGAATTTGTCAGGCAGGTCAACAATCTGGGTTACATAACTGAGTTTGTTTGTTCTGTAAAGAATGAAAATGTTATAGAGACACTCTACAAAAATCATGTGTCTGTTTCCTGTTCAGAGGTTGCTAATGTTATGCTAGCTGGAGGCCTTCAAAATTTCCCCGCAGACAACAAGGTTTCTTCAATTCTGATGGCCATAAGAAAAGCACTTGAGGACCATTTTACAGAAAGCCCTGCAAGGGAGCTTTGCATATTAACCACACTTGCTCGGAGTGAGCCTCCATTACTTGAAGATGCTTTAAAGAGAATAAAAGTTATCCGTGAAAAGGAGTTGTCTCATGCTGATGATCACAGGACAACCACCTACCCTTCTGCTGAAGAAGCTTTGAAACATCTGTTGTGGTTGGCCGATGGGGATGCTGTCTATGATGCTGCTTTGGGTCTTTATGATTTAAAACTCACAGCTATTGTGGCATTGAATGCCCAAAAAGATCCAAAAGAATTTCTTCCTTTCTTGCAAGAGTTGGAGCGTATGCCTACACCATTAATGCAATACAATATCGACCTTAGGCTGAAAAGGTTTGAAAAGGCTCTCAGACATATTGCTTCTGCTGGCGATTCTTATTATGATGATTGTATGATACTGGTGAAGAAAAACCCTCAACTTTTTCCCTTGTCTCTTCAACTTTTTACTGACCCTGCTAAGAGGATGCCATTGCTTGAGGCATGGGGTGATTATCTTAGCGGTGAAAAATGCTTTGAAGATGCTGCAACAATTTACTTGTCCTGTTTCAATCTGGATAAGGCTTTGAAGTCGTATCGTGCTGTTAATAACTGGAGTGGGGTGCTTACTGTTGCTGGGTTCCTTAATCTGGGAAAGGATGAAGTACTGCATCTTGCTGGTGAGCTTTGCGAAGAACTTCAAGCACTTGGTAAGCCTGGTGAAGCTGCCAAAATTGCCCTGGAGTACTGTGGAGATGTTAACTCTGGTGTGAATTTATTAATTTCTGCAAGGGATTGGGAGGAGGCTATCAGGGTTGTTTTTATGCATAGAAGAGAGGATTTAGTTAAGGTTGTGAAGGATGCATCTGTTGAATGTGCAAGCACACTTACCATTGAATATGAGGAAGGCTTAGAGAAAGTGGGGAAGTACTTGGCCCGTTACTTGGCTGTTCGACAAAGAAGGCTACTTCTCGCGGCAAAGCTCCAATCAGAGAAACGTGAAGGTAGTGATGTTGAAGATGATGCTGCTTCAGAGGCTAGCAGTAATTTTAGTGGAATGAGTGCATACACCACAGGGTACGTAATTTTCCTTGATCCCATATACATTGCTATATATACTTTGGAAGATATAGAACATCCATTTAATGTGCTTTTGTACATATTTGAACCGTTTTTCTTTGACTCTGAGGATGGACTCCGGCCTTATAACATATTATTATAATGAACAAAACCGAGAGCCACGATGGTATTTCCATAATCTTTCATGTATTAAATACTAGCAGTTAGATGCTCTGTTTTTATAATTGTAATCTGTATCATAATATTCGCAATAAAGTAATTTATTGTTGTCATGTAGAACTATGTAACCTTTGAATTGCCCCCATTGTTACAACCTAGTGGTTTGGTTGTGAGGACATTTTGTGTGGAACCGTGGGTTCGAACCCAGGTCACCACATTCCCCCCTCCCCGTGCGCGTGTTTGTTGATTTGAGTATGTGTTGGCCACTAAGCTATTAGCAAAATAAAAAAAATGTAACCTTTTGAATCACATAGTTATTTGTGAGGAAAGTTTGACATTGACACTCACTACCTCCTTGGGGTTGAAAAATCATTGTCACATTGAAACTCATGTCACTTTCTTAGTAGCATCTGCTGCCTTTGCAGGCAGAGCTCGGCCACCCGAGTCTGGATAATATTTGTTTTCTAACCATCCAGATTATTTTACCTGGGTGGCCATTGTGTCCACAAATGAGTTGGCCTAATGTCTCATTTCTTCAATGTGAATAGCAAAACCTCCTGTTCAATTTTACCTAGGTTTGATTTAGAGACAAAAATTATTACATAAGATGATAAATTGAACCGTGTTTATTTTTCTATTCATTTTAGAAAAAGAATAACAAAGGTAATTGTTTTTACATTATTGTTTTATTTATCTCTTCTGTTTTACTTTTGTTGCGTGAGGCTTCATTTGTATTCCTGATTTCATCAACAGGACCAGGAAAAGTTCTGCTGCTTCTACTCTTTCAGCTGCAACTACCAGGGCAAGAGATGCTAGGCGTCAGAGGAAAAGAGGAAAAATCCGTCCTGGGAGGTATCTTGACCTGAGATTTTTTTTTTTGTAGCAACTTTCCCTGCTCCGTGCACCTTCATTTTTCATTAGCCACTATTTCACTATTTTGCAGTGCTGATGAGGAGTTTGCGTTGGTGGATCATTTGAAAGGCATGTCTCTGAGAGTGGAAGCAAGACGAGAGCTGAAATCTTTGTTGGTTTCCCTTATGATGTTTGGTGAGGGTGAAACTGCAAGGAAGCTACAACAAATGGGGGAAAACTTTCAACTGTCTCAGATGGCGGCAGTCAGATTAGCTGAGGATACAATATCAAATGATACCATAAATGAGTATGCACATACTTTGGAGCAATATACTCGAAAAGTAAGGGATGAAATGCATGATTCAGAGGCTTTGTCGTGGCGGGTCAAAGTTTTTTTAAACAACGAGTGAGCTTAGCATATTTAACATAAAGCTCCTACTTGGAATTTTATGTGGGATATACCTGCATGCAGATTGATGAATGTTGACCCCTTCATTTGAGGGGCTTGAAGCCGTTCTGAACTGTGACTGTAATTCCGCTGGATTGGTTGTTGCTACTCTGAAATGAAAGTACTGCCCGAGGAGAGTAACATTAGGGTTCTCAAATACCTGTCAATTGTTTCATCTAGCAGAGCTATGCTTTTGAGAGTAATATTGCTAACACAAATTTAGTGACATTTTATTTGTATCCTTTTTTTTTTTAATTTTATTTTATTTTATAATAAGTTACTGTTTAATTTCAATATGGAAATCTCTTGAGTTAAGGTGCTTTTCTAAAGTTAAGATCCCACTATCAAGAACACGTGATTATCAGTTTTTAAATCTGGGCACCAAACATTAGCTTGTCAAAATTATTTTATGTATTTCGTCCGGAATGTATTCTTTAAAAAACTTGTTTGGCCAAGATTGCAAGGTTGTTATAAGATCAAATGTATTTTCATCTCCTATTTTAGATTTTAGTCCTCGTCTTTCTTTTCTTTTTTATGACAAGAGGTCCTCTTATTTCTAAATTTGTATTTTACGGGCTGTACTCTGGAGTTTATAAATGTCCGAAATTTTCTCTACTCTGGAGATCATGCATATAGCACCTTTTTGGGATTTTGTTTTGTCATTAGCACCCTTGTCCCTTAACAGTTAACACAATCTCTTTTCAATCTCTCCCCTGACTTATATGCACTTTACACTAACCACATGAGAATGTGGTAATACTGAGACTCTAAGAAATCCTGATCCTTGAATTTGAGATTAGAATTGGGTAACGTGAGATGTTGATGTAATAAATCATCTATATATTATTCATGTTATCAAAATTGGGATGGGAGAGTTTTTTTATGCTATTTTGCACTTTTGATGAATGCACGGTAACAAAATTTAATTTAATTTATTAATGACAATCTTTTTTTTTACTAAAACATGACAATCATGTCTCGTACAATTCCTATGATTTTTTTCATTCATAGCAGATAGCATTGGTCTTACATTATTATGATGTTAAAGTTTCAAACTTTCAATGCATGAAACATAAAATCATAGAAACATGATTGAATGAAGTATTTGTGGTGCCCGTGAAGAGTTTCATGCAATCATTACAATGGTAGTTAAGGTGGAGAATGATATAGGAGCCGGAAAAAATGGCTGCAATAGATTGTTTAGTTATTCAAGTTTGCAAAATGTCAAGTGTGGTTGGGGACTGGGAAGCAAATGGTATGAAGAAAAAAGAAAGAAGAAAATAAATATAAAAAAAGGGCCCAACCGGGTTCGAACCGGTGACCTCTTGATCTGCAGTCAAATGCTCTACCACTGAGCTATGGACCCTTGTTGTGTCAGTAGTTCTCGATATATCATTATGTATAAGGCAGAAAGTACGTGATTTAACAAGTAACAAACATTCATTCATTCATTCTTTCATAAATTTATCAATCGATAACTTTCCGAATTGCAGCTGGTTGAGAATATATTATCTCCTCATTCTATAAAAAAATAAGGGCGTATGATACGAACAAATAAAAAAGAAAGATAAAACTCCTCAAATATTGGAAGAAAAAAAAATCCAAGTATAATGAGTTACATAAATATTTGTTTTACAAATATTGGTATAATGAGTTATATAAATATGTTTTGTGAAACAGTTTTATAAATATAATAGCGTTGTTCTTTTATTACGGACATGGTGTATATAGTATTAGTAGCTGGTTGAAAGTATGTGAGTTTTCCACTCCAAAAAAAAAAAGAAAAAGATAGAAAGTGGTGAGTTTCCTTTGCTTCTGCAGTGTTTTATATCATTTGGAAATTTTGTCTTTAAGGTATTATTTTTTAAATTCATGATGGAGAAAGTAAATAAACTTAAATTCGGTAACTATACTCGCCCATTTTTATGACTGATAGCCATGAAAGTCTATTAAAGTGTTTAGATTTAGAAGCCCTGAATATAAGCTGTTTTTGTCTTGTCTCCTATAAATATTTTTTTTTTATTACTTTTTGTCTCCTATGATAATACCATAAATCCTAATGAGAAAGAGAAAAAAAACTTCGAACGAAATCCAATAATACAATTGAAAAGGCCAAAAACAAATTTTCATCGTAAATGAAATCTTTATGGCAGTTTATTTTTCATCATACTCTTTTATTTTCCCTCCATCCCTTTTTCATTTTTCCCCTTTTTCATTTTTAAAAAAGAAACAATTGATAAGATAGGGTGGTTGTTGCGGTGGGTCTCACTCCCTATAGACAAAACAATGGCCACTCAAACATATTGGAATACATGTTCTAATTTTGGGATTCAGACGGTATCCCATGTGTCGATCAATTTTTTAATTTCAATTTTTATTTATTTTGTTCAATCCATGTGATGCAGTTAAAGTTTTTAATATTATTTTTTGTGATAGTTTTATATTAGATAAATATGATTTGAAAATATGTTTATATAAGTAGGAGACATATATCACTTTACAATATTGTTTAATAGAGTTTAATGTTCAACTCAAATTCTAAAATGATATAAGAACTTGTCTAAGATTTTTAACTCAACCGTTGTTGAGTCATTTGAGACACGCACCATCCTCGCACATTATTCAACTACATCGTAGGAGCCTTTAGATATTTGTACCACCAGAATTCAAGCATTTGTTATTGAGTTGGAGTAATTAGTAGATTTATGGATTATTGCAACTAAAAGGATCCTAAGACATTTGTTGGCTTCCTTAGATTATGGTGGATCGTTACCAAGTAATATGGGGAAAGGTGTTTTACTTGACTTTAAAATGCTTATTTGTGTGGAGATAGGACAGATAAAAGACGTATTGTTGATTATGTGCTTGAATTTACGAAAGCGTGTTCTAAAAATCAACTATTAATATCTTTGTCCTCATGGAAGATAGAGTATATAACACAATGTTATGTCATCTATCAAGCCTTATAGTTGAAGTTCTTGTTGGTTGAGTTAAGGATTGAAGTGATGCAACTTGTGTCATTGATAATAGAGAACAAATTTTCTATCAACCTTGCTAAAAATCTAGTTTGAAGGATCCGAGGTTATATTTCATTTTCTAAGACATTGAGGGAAAACAACATGCATTGTGATCAAGACATTGAGTGCATATCAATTTGAAGAGTTAAGAGGTGTTGTTTATTTGAGTTAAAAGAAAGTATTAGATAGTAAATCAATTGGACTAACATGGTGTCAGGACCATTCTAATATGGTACTCTGACCACTTTAATATAATGTTTTCATCATTCTAACCTCTAATTTCTTTAAGGCATAAAATATAGAAAATGACCATATTTTTAAGATTATTCTTATTTTTTAAGGGACAATATATCTCGAAAGGGACTATGATCATAAGAATACTCTTATTTTCGAATTGAAAGAGACTATATTATTAAGATCATTCTTATTTTTTAAGGGGCAATATATATCGAAAAGGATTATGATCTTAATAACACTTTTATTTTCAAAGGGAAAAAAAAAGTAATGAATGGACTATGTTCTTAAGGCTATTCTTAATTCCGAATGGACATTATTAATCGAAACGACTATGACATTAAGAAAAATCTTTGAATCCAAAAGGACCAAAAAAGAGGGAGAAGAAAAGAATAGCTCGTGAGCACAAACTAAAAGGGGGAGAAGAGAAAAAAGTTTTTTTTACAACTTAAGAGAACTTTTAGTGTGTGTAAAAGTTAGGGAGATGAACACTATTTATAGATAAAGAGACAAAAATAAGTTACAAATTCAATGACTAAGATTAGTTGACAATCACAAAATTTAATGGTTGATCTCACTTCATAATGAGCACTCAACGTGAAAGTTGACTTAGAAATTTTTTAATTCACACATCGACACTCATAGTGTTCCAACTATTTAATGTATGTTCGGTTCTAAGTTTAGATAAGACAAAATTGATCGTTAAAATATAAAATTGATTTTAACATACTTGTTTATTTTCGAATAAATTAATTTTATTTATGGAATTGATTTTATTTGAAGATAGAATTTTACTTTTAATTTAAAAAATAGTTTTTATACTTAAATTCATTATTTAACTAATTTTATTTAAATTTATCCAAACACAAATCAATTGTCCTTCTATTTATTTCCACACAAAATCAATTACTTTAAAATTAATTTTTGTCACTTAATGGATGACTATGCATCAAATTCACACTGGTCCCCACAAAAAAGCAACCTAAAGTCTAAACATAAATTAACTTAGTAAAAAAAAGCATAAATTAACCAAAATTAGAAATACATCAAACTATAAGGACCGAAAGCACAAATTAATTTAGTAAAAAACAAAGCATAAAATTAACCAAAACTAATTAACAGTAATAGTTAGGAATAAATCTATAATCTAATCTACTGTCGACTATGGTCATTGGCGCTGTCACCGCATAAATCGGACGTAATTTATTCCTAAATATAATGTTTGTGTCTTTTGTCTTTTTCTTACTTTGTTTTTTTGCTGACTTTTGCGTTGCACACACTCTCTTTCTCTTTCTCTTTCTCTCTCTGATAAAAATCATTTGTGTCTGTCTGTGAGTAAGAGAGAGAGAGAGAGAAAATGGTGAACATGATGGAATGGCAGAAACAACAAGTACAGAATGGGAATGTCGAAGCGATGTATGTTAAGGTGATGACTGATGAACAATTGGAAACTCTGAGGAAACAAATTGCTGTTTATGCTACCATTTGTGAACAACTTGTTGAGATGCATAAAACACTCTCTGCTCAACAAGATCTTGCTGGTACTTTTTGTTTATTTTACTAATTATTACCTGATCATAAATTCTCTTTAATTTTTATATTATTTTGCTTTTGGGTTACTTTTCAAAATTGGGAAATTTCTATCTCTATATATATGCACAAAACCACATTCATCCTTGTGCTTTGACTTGTTGGCCCTTCAATTTTAATGTTAGTAATTAGCTTAAGTTTGAAAGAAAAATCAAATAAATTTCAGTTTCTTTGTATTTCTCTATATTTTTAGTTGCAAATAAGGTACATAACTTTTTTAGGGCATGTTTGGAATCACACTAATGAGTTTTTGTTGTAGATGTGTATGTTTGGTACCACAGTGAATTTATTGGTATCACCCGTGAGTCACCATGGTGATTTTGTAGAGATGCTACACCTATGCAAAATCAGGATGACTCAAATTTTTGCAAATTCACCGTGGTACCAAATATAAACTAAAATGCATTTAACCTTGATTTCGCCAAAGATTCCAAATATTTAGTACTAGTTCTTTGTTAGTGCCATTTATTTCCTCTGCAAATTCCTATTTATTCATTCATATCTGTTCTTTTGTGTCAGTTAGATGGCACAGAAAACAAAACCATTTAGGGAAGGGTAAACTGGTACAAACACCAGCAGGACTACTTCCTAAAGAGGGAATGAATATGTGGATATTCATAATGTTCTAGTGATAATCAAAGCACTTCCCTATTATCTAAGGCATCCTGATTTGTACAAAATGACAATGACACTGCAAAATATCTGCATTATTACTTTATTTCCCTTTCAATTTTTAACTAATTATTAAACAAAATATGTAAATACCAGATGCTGAGCTGGTCACTTACATAGAAAAATCAAACCTGGTTGATTTTTTATCTTGTACTTTGCTTTGACTGCTATCTTGTGCAGCACAACTATAAGTACATGAGGTGTTAGCTATATCCAAAGCTTTCAACTTGTCAAATGATTGTTAAACTAAGTCCACGAGATGTTAACTCAGTTGTAAGAGTTTAAACTCTAGGTTCCTCAAGGGACGAAGTTGAAATCCCCCTCGAGATGGTTGTAAAATGACCACATTGTCACTGTAATTAATAATAATTTCCTTGCCCCCCCAATTTTTTTTAAAGTGTTTTTTGTTTTTGCATTTCAAAGGGACATATTATCGCTTGATTGAATAAACATACATTTTCGAATAAACGATTATGGAAAAGATCGCTTGATTGAATAACAAACATTTATGGATCTCCTAGAATCAGAAGTACTCTTGAGATTGTATAGATTATAGAACCTTATATTTCTCTTACCCCCACCAACAAAATTGCAGGAATTTGTTTCTTTTGGCAATTGGCATATAAAAATTGTCCAAAGAAATGCTAAATGTTAATTTTTCCTTTCATCAGGGGTTAGACTGGGGAATTTATACTGCGACTCATTGATGACAGCTGGTCACAAAATCACATCCAGACAGAGGTGGACTCCTACACCGGTTCAGCTCCAGATTCTTGAGCGTATATTCGATCAGGGAAATGGAACTCCAAGCAAAGAAAAAATCAAGGAGATTGCTACTGAACTCAGCCAGCATGGCCAAATTTCTGAAACGAATGTTTATAATTGGTTCCAAAATAGGCGTGCTAGATCGAAAAGAAAAATGCAAAATGGGGGAACTAGTAACACTGAATCAGAGGTAGAGACTGAGGTTGATTCCAAGGATAAGAAGACAAAACCAGAGGAATTTCATTCTCAACAAAATGCTGCTCTAGGGGATGAAAATTTGTGCTTCCAGAACCAAGAAAAATGCTCCGAATTGCAGTACTTGAATCATGATTCTAATAAAACATATTCCGTTTTTCCATCGGATGGCAGTATAAGATCCACAAGAAATTTGAGTGGCATGTCTCTTTATGATGAAGTGCTATCAAACTCAAGTATGTAACATTTTGTGCTTTCTTCCTTCATTTGTCTTTTCATTGGCTATATTTTTCTTATGACCTTATATTGTAGTTAAATTGACCTTAGAAAGACTCTAGTTGAAATTCTTCGGAAAAATCTTAAACTAGTTCTACCAAGAAGTGTACAAATTTAGGGGTTTATTTTGGATATCTTGATATTATATGACAAATAGACATTAACCTTGGAATACTAATCTGAAGATTTGATGAGGATTATATTCAATGAGAATACCAATTATACACTCTTTTAGAAAGACCTTTGAACATATTCTTTGAAACAAAATTTGATTTATTTGTCTTGTAATTTCCTCAAAAAAAAAAAATGATAATTTGTGTTTTAACATTTTACATACAAAGAATGTCTTGCGTGTCCAAAAAAATGTTTTACTAGCCTTTTTCTATTTCTCACAGTAGCCTCTCACCATTGTAGCCTTTTATTTTCAGGGAATGACTATCTAACTGGAAAAATGGAAGTATCTGGGAATTACAATATATACCAGCAAGCAGAGGACTACAATTTGGCAGGTTGATATTTTGTTGCAACTTCTATCGATTATGACTAGCTGTGAATAACTTCGAGTGTGTTGCTTGGGCTTATGTTCGTGTGAAATCAAATTGAATCAATCAAAGCTATTAATATAGCCACCTCTTAAGATAGTTTACTGGAAATATTTCCGGTGATTGGCATATAAATGTTATTACATCATATTTTGGAGCTTGTTTCTTGGTTGCATATTTTTACTATTTTCTTCCTGCAAGAAAATACATTGAGGAACTTAATGCCCATGATTATTTTACTTCCAGTTCAGAAGGAATTATGTAATGCATATATGTATATCTCTGTGGTTTGTTTTTACTTTTAATTATGAAGCTGTCATCTTGTAACCAAATGGTTGAACTTAAGTGATTGATGAACTTCAGTTACCAAGGAATTGTTTGAAAGAATCTGAGTTTGAATCCCGTTGAAACAAAAGCTCAATGATAATACAACTTGTCAATTTGAGCGGTCCTCTGGAACATTCAACTTTTGAGGCAAAATTGGCTTAAATCTAGGGTGAGATGTTTTAATCATGAATTATATCAATGATGGGTGTATGAATAAAAATCCATTATTATCGTCTGGCGAGTATAACTTAGTTAGTTTAAATATTACGATATACAAATATGTTGGAGTTTGAATATCAAATTCATCATATATATATTTTTTTTGAAAGAACCATGTATTTATTTCAAGGGTGAATTTTTATTGTAGATTACTTAATAAAATCAAATCCATTGTTATCTTAAAAAAAGTATCAATCAAAATAAAATAAAAAAATGATAATTTATCTATCTCTAGTTATAAGACAATTTTAAAAAATAAATATATTTTTACTTAAATAAGATTGTATACAAATTTATAGATGCATTTTTTTCTTTAAATATATCATTTATTAATACTATCAATTTATCTTGGACTAATTTAATAAGGGAAATATTAACAAATGCATCAGAAGCACTCTTTAAAAATCTTAAAAATCTTAAATGGTAAATATCTATGAAAAATTGCATTTGCAATGTATTAGACATTGTAGTATTTGAATTTTTTAAAGAGTTTAAAATCTTTAAAAAAATGTCCTAGAAATACTATGTTATCAACTTTTCTTAATTAGAGCGAAAAAGATAAAGTGAAAAAGATGATAGATACTTATTTTTGACGATTGCAATAGGTACTTATTTAGAGCGCGTTTGATTTGTTCAAAATGAATGATATGACAAGACAACTTTAGTTGTACAATGTTTGATTTGTAAAACATATTATGAAACTGTACAAACTAGAGGCAATGGACATGACAAAAACATAAATTTTTGTCTATCACTAAACGACAATACAACTTTTTGTCCCACTTACAAGTTATCTAAAATACAAAAATAGATTTTTTCTACCAAAAATCATATAAAACCAAAAAAATTCAATACCTAAAAGTTTGTTGTGTGTTATGTCTTGGTTTGTGCTGTGTTGTTCCGTTTCATACATACTGTTTAGCAAATCAAACAAACCATTATATTAAGAGACGGATGGAGTTCCAAGAGCATCTCCAATAAGAAGTCATTTTTCTAACAACGACCTCAACCTATCAAGGATCTCCACCGGAGGAAGAAAAAAATAAATATCTATTACTTACCATCAATTATATAAGTCCCACGATTAAAATAAAAAATAAAGTAAATAAAAGTTGATCATACTATCTCAAGTTAACGTGATTCTTTCTTTTTTCAATTTCTTTTTAATCACTTGATCTAAATAGACATGTTGAAATACATATTAGTGGATGTATTTAAAGACTTTTTTTAATTTGAAGGAAGAGTGATTGAGTTGTTAATAGATTATTTTAAAATTATAAATAAATGACATGTAAATCTATTTAAGATTTCTTGCTAAATGGTCCAATAAAAGAGACTTGAAGAGGGGTGGGGCCGAATCTGGTGTGTGCAGGAGTATGAATCTACAAAAAGTGTTGGCGTAACGTTACAATAATCACATTACGTTTAGATTGTGATCTCTTTCTTTGAATTCAATTCCATGTCGCCAACAACGAATAGCTTCTAACTATTTGGATTCCGATCTGCTTTGAGTGTTGAGTTTTGAACGATGGCAGCAGCACCTGCAAGAGCTCGTGCCGATTACGATTACCTCATCAAGCTTCTTCTTATCGGCGACAGTGGTTCGTTTTTTCATTTCATTATCTTCCAGATCTTCATGTTATCCATTATTTATCAATTCATATGCGGAATATTAATTATCTTTACCATAAATTTAATTAATGTTAATAGTTATGTAATCTTATAGTCTACACATCAAATTGAAGACCAAAATTTCTTAAGAATCAAATTTGTTAAGTATGGCTTGTGGCATTTAGATAGGATATTACTTGGAAATGTTAATACATTTCCGGGTAATAGAGATGTTATATTACTATCTTAGAGGAGATGTTGCTGGAAAAGACAAAAACAAAAGGAAAAAGATGTTAACTCCCTGGAAATGGAAGCTTTCATCCGAGGCCACTGTTCTGAATGGTACAAGATACCCTGTTTGTTGGCTTTCTACCTGCAATTTCCACGAGAATGGCAGTTGCCATGGCTTTTCCTTCAAAATTCTCAACATCATAACCTTATGAGACCCACCAACCTTGTATGGCCATCCGTTAGCATGCCATGGCAACACGGCTATTTTTTTTTCTTATGGAATGAGACCCACCAACCTCGTTGAGGATTTATAGTGGATTTTATATGTAACCTACCAATTTCATAATTTCGGACTTGAACTCATGTCACAACTGGTGTGAGTGGAAAGTCTAACCATTTGTGCCAATCACAATTGGTTTACCGCCACAATTTGATGGCATTGTATCTTGTTTGGTTTAATTTTTTTTATAGTTAAAAACATTTGTCCTTTTATTTTTATGTTTATTTGTACTTTTCTGACTCAACTATTTGCAGGTGTGGGGAAGAGTTGTTTGCTTTTGAGATTTTCTGATGGCTCCTTCACAACCAGTTTTATCACCACCATTGGGTTAGTATATGTACACTTCTTATAGGAGTTTCTTTCTCTTTCAATATGTTTTAGAAATACAACAAGCTCGGGCCCTGTAGAGTTCATTTGATATATAATACGTACTAAATCTCATATTTAAATATAAAAACTTTCTCAACGTTGGTACCGAATTTCCTTCATCTTATAAACATATGTAATTGTACTCAACCAGACATATATCTATATTTTTTCTGAAAATAAAATCTTATTATAAAAATGTATGGCAGCATTGATTTCAAGATAAGAACCATTGAACTTGATGGCAAACGCATTAAGTTGCAAATCTGGGATACAGCTGGTCAGGAGAGATTCCGAACTATTACTACAGGTATGTGTTTTGTCTTGTGCAAACTTGTTCATGAATTCAAAATTGATAGTTGTCCACTTGGTCCCATACGCTGGGAACTCGTAATAAATAGGCTTACATGTTTACCCACATTCCTGTAGAAGTTAATAGAAGTATTATATAAACAGAATTAGTTATATAAGCATTATCAACAATTTTTGTCCACCTGGTTTCCTACTTCTATTGCTTGCTCAATTTATTTGATGCAAGGAACATGTCTTAAAATGTTATATTCTGTTGCATTGCAGCTTATTATCGTGGAGCCATGGGTATCTTGCTGGTTTACGATGTTACTGATGAAGCTTCATTCAACAGTACCCTCCTTTCCCTAGTCTTATTTTCTGCTTAAAGACAATTCATTTTGATGTATTTATTATGCACTAATGTCTGAAAATTTCATTTCTCCTAGTAAATTGTATTTCCTTCTTATTTCCCCATCCATTCTTGTTCCTTTTGACCTCTAATACTCTGATTCACATTTAACTAGGCAGACAATCAAATGATCTGTTTTTTTTATTTTATTGTTTATGATTAAGCTTCCATTGTTTATTCTTCCTGCCTTTTGATGTAGCTCGCTTCTTTCTATTCAGATATTAGGAATTGGATTCGCAATATTGAACAACACGCTTCTGACAATGTAAACAAGATACTTGTGGGAAACAAGGCTGATATGGATGAAAGTAAACGGGTATGTCCATCTCGGGGCCCTTTCTACTTTTACTTGACATCTTAGCTGTTTGGAGTATGGGGTTAGTTAGTTGACAAAGCAGTTGTTGTATGATTGACTCTGTGCCCATACCATATTTACTTACGGATCTGAGATTTAGTAATATCTGTCTGTTTGTGTTGTTTTTGTGTTATATTTTCCTTCAATACAAACATAAGGTGTTTGTTTTTCTCTAGGCTGTACCTACCTCCAAAGGTCAAGCTCTTGCTGATGAGTATGGTATCAAGTTCTTTGAAACTGTGAGTTGCAATATGCTTGATATTCACATTTTGTTTACATT
>Ga0209282_1000494_pt1 | contig 19144 bp, 8 predicted proteins | sample Mtrugardesep15_FD_187529 | JGI IMG/M metagenome (GOLD analysis project Ga0209282, IMG submission 187529) | Root nodule microbial communities of legume samples collected from California, USA - M. trunc garden sep15 (SPAdes) (version 2) | ecosystem: Host-associated > Plants > Roots > Nodule...
TGTTGTTAAGGTACTTGTGATGGAGTTGGCTCTTATGGGAGGCTTCGTTTTCTGTTCAGCTGGTGCTGTTCTTTACACTTTCAGCAAAGACAATCACAGGTATCACCAAAATCGTGTTAGTTAGTGCCATTCCATCCAATATAATGTTTTCTTATGATTTTTTCCAACACACAATGAAAATTAACATACATGCAAGGTTTTCTCAAGTTGCTCGTTATTTATAATAATCAATTTTTTATTTTTATTTTTACAGGAGTGCAGAAATTCTTAAACCCGTTACCCGGGTCAATAAGTTGAAGGACATAGGCATGTGTTTTTTATAAGGAACTAAAAGTTCTAGTATTTATTGATTTTGTTTTAATCCTATACTCCTTGAACATGCATGTGCAATTTTAAATTGTTTTGTTGTTGTTTTGAATAGTATGAACCACTCAGTGATGCTTCTTGAATATGCATGTGCAAGTTTAAATTGTTTTAATCCTGATCTTCAATATTAATGACTTCTTTACTACTGTCTTATATTGTTATCTAGCGGTTTCAACAAAGATTGTCGTTGAAAATGGTTGCAGAAAGTACTTTTCATCCTGTGAAAAACTCGCAATCTCCCTTTCCAAGTTGATAGTACTCCCCCTTTAATTGGTAGATTTGTTCCATACAAGCTGTTGGTACTTGTAGCATTTTTCATAAGTTTTTTTGGTTTTTGAATGGTAGCTTCCGGAACCAAATGTTGGCGATTTGGGATGGAAATTACTAGTTGCCCTTTGTTTCCTGGTATTCAATTAGCATAAATAGAGACCCTTTTTCCATCATCAATTTGGTAATGAGGTTTCACTACACAATCTTTGTATGCATTAGACAACCTTAAGACAGTGACCTCCTTGATATTATTATTACTTATTTATGCAAACAAAACCGATGCAAGTTTTTATGCTTAGATACACTTTCTTTATATTATAGCATGCTAGATTATTTATGATGCAATTTGTGCTGCTATGGTTTCTGATCATACTTCAGATTCTTCACTTTTCAGAACAATTGCTGGATGGAGAAAGATTGTCCTTGGTTGTTGCAATTTCTGGGTGTGTTGTTTCTGAAACCCCAATTAAGTGCGAGTTGACTGGTTTAAGAGGTGTAGTAGTTGAAGAAACAGTATATGTAAACTTCAATTTCTGACTAGCGTTAATAATCTCTTCTTTTACAAGGATGTCGCTTTTCTCATTTTAGCCTTTGGCAATTAATAATAATTTACCTATTTTGCAATTTTCTTTTTAGGTAGTGCAACATTATCTAAGCGAGTATGATGTTAATAAGCTAATAATGAAATGTAATAACGATAGCTCTTGGCCGCAACATTCTCCGTTAACATTGTACACTCGCAAAGAGGTTCCTTGGTATCTGGTGTGTACTTTTTCTCTGTTCTTTTAATGCAGTTTTTGTTGTTCCTTGTTATCAGGATGATGGGAATTGGATTGCCTGCTTCTTGAAGTCAATATTTAAGCTTATAAACTGAACACCCCCACCTGAAGCCAAAAAAAGAAAATTGATAATAAATAAATAAAATATTTTGACAGAATATACTTGAAATTAATATTTTAGATAACAAGTCCTTCAATTCCGTTTGTTAGGATGATGGGACTGGTCGCGTGCTTGTGGTTGGAAGCGAGACGTTTGAAGATTCAGGTTGGGCACGTGCACGTAAAACATTGAATCATCTCCAAGGTGTAAAGGTGGGAGTGTCAGCTCCATTTTCTGCTTCCGTCTCCCTGCTAGGATTCAAGAGAATTGAATGGGCACTTCCGTTTGGAACTTCCTTGACTGTTGTTGGTGAGGTAATCTAATTAGTTTCAAGAATGCAGTTAGTTTTCTATATATTACATAATTTCAGTATGATTGGGTATTTTGAGTGTTGCAAAGTAGATTTCTAATAGGTTCAAGGTATAATAGGTTACTTGCTGCAACAATAATTTCATTAAACATGTGTTGTTGGGACTTATACCTATGGTGTAAATTTTAGATAGAAAAATCTTGTCGATTTGATCATTTAGGCTTAAGTAAAACGAACTTTAGATTATGAGTAATCACATTCGATCATAACCATTATTGTTTCTTGCTTCCTATTTTCATTTTATCAATTATGAATCATTTGTTGTGATCAAACCCCTTTTTATGCAAAAATAATTTTTGAACTGTATGATCAGGCCTCTAGATATGATGACGGGACTGTTCGAATTCAGCGACCTACCAAAGGGCCATTTTATGTCTCTCGCAAAACGGTTGATGAACGCATTGCAGATCATACAAATTTTGCGAGGTTGCTTTACTGCATAGTTTCTTATTGTTTGTTTTGTTCTATAAGATTCTTTTTATTGACTAAACTTTCTTATTAGGAGGTTTAAGTATGCTTCTGTGGGACTCACGGTGTTTGGTGCTTTGCTAATAGCCGAATTTGCTATTTGGTGCATCAGTAAAGACAGTGATGCAGTGAGCTGTGGAAAAGGTACAATCCACTAGGTTATTCAATTAAATGTTTTTCAATTAGCCAAGTGTGTTCTATTTCTTTCATAGGTAAACTACTGGGTTACATATTTGTATTATTATATGCTTATACTCGCTGACATACACATAAACATGCATACTAAAACTACTCAAACTGAGATGTTCAAAGCCCCTAAATGAAACCAATTTAGGTTAAGGAGTTGAAAGAGAAATCAAGGATCATCTTGAGAATTGTTTGAAATATTGGTATCAACTATGATTTTCAAAACACAACACCACTTCATATCTCTCTCACACCCGTGTAAGCTCTTTTCTTTATTTACCCCAATTTTCTTGTCCCTCACTCCATATCCCTCTACCCTACCATTCCACATTCATCTTTTTACCTCATTTCCTTCAATGTTTATCATATTGTACACCTATTATGAATACAAGGTTAAGGAGGATATTTGAGTGAGAAGTGAAAATTCACACTCTTAAAATATTTTTCTCTTTGGTATTCTTTGAGGTAAAGCTCTATGATTCATGAAACTGAGAGATGACATTGGAGCTTGGATGAATAGTGGAAAATTGTATAGGCTAGTATAATCTTAGGTTTTCACGGGTACGTTTAAAACCATAATTATTAGTCTAGCAAATTAAGGGTTTAGTCTCTTTTTTTTTTACCTATTGTTAGTGTTGTCTTAAATAGTTTAAATAAGGGTTGTGATTATTGTTTGATGCTCAGATTTAGTGAAAATTGCTCCGGTGGACCCTCTTGAAGGCGTTGATATATAGACAAGTTGATTCTTCGTAGTTGTGAGTAGATAATTTACTTGCTGCAAGCTTTCTAAGTCAACATTTTTTATGAGAGAAATAAACTATTTTTTAAGAGAAATATTCTTTTATCAAATCTGAAGTTTTACGAATAGGGTTCATTCTAAAATATTTCATTCTTTATTAAGCCAAAGTTTATGATTCACAGGATTTTGTGGTCACGTTTTTATTTGAACATGATCTAGCCTCGTAAAGTTGTGATTTTTAATGATTAGTGTGAATTAGTAGCTCTTGAAAGTTTTTGTAATATTATGATTGGATTTATGTGAGGTAACAATTTCATAAACGTTGTTGTTGGTATGGACAGATTTTAATGATGTGAATTACTTTGAAAATATGTTTTTTTTTCTATTGTGAATTTTGTTTTCCGTTTGCTAGACAAAATGCATCATATTTAATTTTATTGTTAACCATAAGAAAAGATGTAGTACATACCTCAACGTAGAACTCGTAAAAGGAGTGAGGGAGAAACATGTTACTCTTCGCCACAACAAAGAGATAACATGACTCTTATACACATAGTGGGTGTGTATATAATGGCGAGACCCCAACTCATGAGATATATTCTACATAATTTCATAGTTTTATTAAAGTTTGCAAATGAGTTTCAATAGAGAGCATGCTAAGTTTATGAAGTTTTTTTTTTTTCTTAATGTACTTTTATTTTTAAATATTCATTGTTTCTCCTTCTTGTTCACTTGGTATCTTCTGCTCTCATTGATTTTATGTCACTCACCCTTTTCTTTCTTTTTTTCTTCAGATTCATTAGTTGCAGAATGACAATTCCCTTCTATTTGACAATTTGTCCAAGAGTTCCTTCATTTTCATATGCCTTTATTGGTGATCATTAATTTGTGACTTTAGTATGATTCAATTATTTTGGTTAGGCTAGGCGTTGTTTTGGTAGTTTAGATTTTATATAGGAGTGGGTGTTTTGAAGTTCCATTATGCTTTTCAGTTCATGAAAGTTTTGACATACAGATGGTTGTTAACCTTTTATTACGGATATTGAAGATTGTTTAATGATTCATATTTTGAAATGTTAGAAAAACAAAGGAGAGTCTACTGAATTTTCGGTAGCCCTTCGATTTTAAAAAATGTACTTTCTCCAATCTTTATTAAGAAGAAAAACCAAAAAACATTAAAACCAATACAAACATTTATTAGTGTAACTTTTCGAATATTTTTATAAATGGGAAATGCTAACTTGGGTAATAAGGACACAAATTAAAGTTCTAAAGATACTAGTATAAATTAAACACCGTAAATTGTGTCAATTTATTTCTTACGAGATTGAAATTTAATGTTTCTCAATAAATATTTGCTCTTTATAAAAACCTTAACATGTGTCCTAAATGCATAAGTTAGCATGACCATTTACAAATATACTCGCGTAAAAAATTGTGAAGTATTAAATACACTCAAATAATAATAGGATGAAATAGAAACAATACATATTATATGCAAATGTAAGGTCTAGGGTTTAAACCCCAACAACCACCACCAAAAAAATTGAAAATAACATATGTGACGTTCACGTGGACAAATCTAGTTAAAATTGGTTTGAAGAGCCAAAAATACAAAAAAATAATACTTAAAAGGACTATGTTGTAATTTATTTTTTTAACGAGTCAAAATCGCAAAATCTTTAATGATCAAAACTCTTATTAAGCCAAAATTATAAGAATTTGCTTCGGATGAGATTGATTTTGTGGGGAGGACCCCCCTAACACGCAAGCAGAGTCACACACTATCCATTTTCATTTCCTTCACTTTACTCCTTGCATCAAATTCCTTCCATTTTCTCATCAACCCAAAACCCTTTTATCGTTTTCAATTCGAACAAAAAAAAAACGAGTCTGTGAGCTTAGTGTTGTTGAAGATGGCGATGGTTCCATGGCGTGGCATCGGTTGTTGTTTGAGTGCTGCTGCTCTTTACCTTCTCGGTAGAACCAATGGCAGGTTGCTTTCACTTCAATCGCGTTATTTTTTGTGCCTTTTCATAACATAGTTCAATGTTTTTTTTCTTATATGATGATAACAATTATTGTTTTTTTGTAGGGATGTTGAAATTCTTAAATCTGTTAACCGGGTTAATCAGCTGAGGGAGCTAGGTTTGTGTTTTTTTCAGCAACTGAAACTTACGTTGTTCATTGATTTTGTTCATGGTTTAAATTGCAGTATTGTTTGTTGAATAACATGATCCCAGTAAAAAATGTTTTTTTTTTTTACTTTTATAACTGGGTTTTATTTTTGATGTCATGTATGGTTATTTAGTATCTTAAAGAATGATTATTAATTAAACCGGTTGAAGAAAGTGCATTTCTGCATGTTTAAACTTTATCATCTTCCTTTCGATGTTGAATATACCTCCCTTTCAATTGCTAGCTTAATTGCATACAAGTCGGTGTTTGAACCTGTGGCATTTTCTTAAGCTTGTTTGGTTTTGGAATGTTGCTTTGGGGGACAAACGTTGGCGGTATCTGGCTGGAAATTGCTAGTTGTCTCTCGCATTAACCTTATCAGGCTGCATTAATGAAATGCTGTCTTACAAGTATCTTATAGACATAAGATACTTATAAGATCATGGCTTCGTTGTTATAGACATAAGAGTTATAACGCATCTCGTAGTTGCTTTGCACGCGTGAGACACTTGTAAGATATTGGCCTCCTTAATATGTATACCAAATTGCCATTAAAATAAAATTTACGTGTTTAACTGTGAAGTAGATAGAGATTAGTTGCACTTCTGTTGTGTTATAGTTAATGACCTTGTTATTAGTGATGCAATCTGTGCTGTTCTGGTGTCTGATCATGCTTCGGTTCTTCACTTTTCAGCACAACTGTTGGATGAGGAAATATTTCCCTTGGTTGTTGCGATTTCTGGAAGAGTTGGTTCTGAAACTCCAATTAGCTGCGAGTTGAGTGGTTTAAGAGGTGTTATAGTTGAAGTAATAGTATGTATACTTCATTTCAGAAAAGCATAAATCTCTTCTCTTATAAGGATGTTGCTTATCTCATTTTAGCCCTTTACAACTAACACTAAACCTGTTTTACAATTTTCTTTTTAGAAAGAGCAACATTTTCTCAAACACAATGATGCTGGTTCCTGGATACAAGATTCTGCGTCAATGTCACCCGGGAGTAAAGAAGTTCCTTGGTATCTGGTGTGTAGTTTCTCTCTTTTCTACTGCAGTTGTTGTTGGTTATCTTGGATGATGCGATGCAAAACACTCCCCTTCTCAAAGTCAATATTTAAGCTTCTGAACTGAACACTCCCCTTTCGGAGTCAGAAAAGGAAAATGATAATAAAAAACAATATTATACGTGAATATAAATTCTGTGAGTGGAAATCAAATTCGTTTGAAATAATTATTTAAGATAACAATTGCTTCAATTTTATGTGTTAGGATGATGGAACTGATCGTGTGCGTGTAGTTGGAGCTCAGGGTGCTACTGGTTTTGTATTGCCTGTTGGAAGTGAGGAATTTGAAGTGTCAGATCGGTCACTTGTACGCGGAACATTGGATTATCTACAAGGTCTAAAGGTGGGAGTGTTAGTACTTGGCAGAACACCATTCAATCCCTGCCTCTCACCCTACAAAATATTAACAAAAAAATTGAAGCACTTCGACGGTTTTTTTGTAAACTGACATGATTGAAATTTTATTTTCAGATGCTTGGAATTAGAAGAATTGAACGGGTACTTCCAGTTGGAACTTCCTTGACTGTTGTTGGTGAGGTAATCTAATTACTTTCAGATATATAGTTAGTTACTTTCTCAAGAATGTCATATATTACAGAATTTCATTGTAATTGGCATTAGCAATATCGCGGAGTAGATAGGTAATGGTGCAAGATGTACCAGATTACTGGCTGGAACAATAATTTCAATAAAAATATGCTTCTATGATATATATGGTGCAGATTTTACATGGGAAGAGCTTCTTGTATTGATTACTGTTTACTCCAAGTGAAATGAACTCCATGTTATGAATCATCAAACTCTGATCATAGTCATTGCTGTTTCTCACAAAATGAAATGCATTACAGTATATGATATTATAAACAAAGTCTTTCTGAATAAAATAATAAAATTCTTTGATCCAAAGAAAAGGTCCACGAGGACTGGTCTGTATTCAATTTATCAACTCTGGTGCATTTTTGTCTCTATTAATGTTAAATAATATTTTGCTGTTTCAAACCTTATTTAAAATAATAACTCTTAAACTGTCTGACCAGGCTGCTAAAGACGATGTCGGAACCCTTCGAATTCAGCGACCCTCCAAAGGGCCGTTTTATGTATCTCCCAAAACAATTGACGAACTCATTGCAAATCTTGGGAGATGGGCGAGGTTGCTTTACTTTATATTTGCTTATTGTATGTTTTTGCCTACAGGGTTTTTATTGACTAAATTATTTTATTAGGTGGTATAAGTGTGCCTCTGCGGGCATTACAGTGTTGGGTGTTTTTATGATAGCCAATCATGCTGTTCGATACATCATGGAAAGACGACGTCGCATCGAATTGGAAAAAAGGTACACATCACCGGATACAAAACTGAATACTGTTGAATGTCTTTCAATTTGGAAGACAAATTTACAATGTTATTTATGAACAATGCCTATGCATATGATTCCACTCCATTTTACATTACCTCACCTTTAATAATCTGAACAATTTTATGCAGGGTTCTCGCTGCAGCTGCTAAGATATCTGGACAAGATAATGGAGGTATATTGCAATGGTTATACAATATTTAAGTTTGCAATTGCTGTTTCAACAACTGCCTGAAATTTATGATTTTGTCTCAGGTGAAATGGATGACAGTTTATCAGATGGTGCTAAAAGGGAACGTGTAATGCCAAATTTGTGTGTAATATGCCTCGAGCAGGAATATAATTCTGTTTTTGTTCCGTAAGCTCTCAATCTTATCCCCTTGTCTACATACTGTAATGTCATGCTGTTACAGGAAGCAGTGGCACTGAAAATAACAAGCATGCTTCCATATATGATATATGTGAATCTCTGCCCCAATTATCCATTTTCTTCACCACTTCCATTGATATAGAATATCTCATTACCATTTCTTTCTTATGATTTTTATTGACTACTATCAAACATGAAGAAAAATTGCTTATTCATCGTAATCAACTCAAAAACATCATATAACATATATTGCCATAACTGTCCGTTGGCTATATTTCAACCTTAAATTCAGTCTGTTTTACATGCAAGAAAAAAAAAGTCTGACTTTGCAGGAAGTTCGTGAACTGATCTAACACTGTTACTTGTATTGCATGTGGATACTTACACATACAAACATGCCTGCTAAAACCACTTAAACTAAGATGTTCAAAGCCCCTCTAGTAGAGCTATCTATTTAATTTCTTATTCCAGGTATATGTCCCTAAGATTTATATTGTGATGTCAGGTGTGGGCATATGTGCTGCTGTACAGCTTGCTCTTCGCATTTGACCAGTTGTCCTCTTTGCCGGAGACAGATAGAGAAGGCGGTAAAGACTTTCCGTCATTGAGTATTGAGCATACATAAACTGACATGAGAATGAGGATTCATACGTTATGAATCCAACAGTAACAATTTGGTCCATCATGGTTATATAATTATGCAAGTTTTCATCCATCATCTTTGTCTACGAGCAATATCAAAATCGACGACTTTCAAATAAGCATCAAGATGGTGACCTACTGTTGGTTCTTTTGGCATCTTAAATTGTAAATATTTACTATCCAAACTAGATGCATGTTACTCCAATTGCCAAGTGCTATTTGCATATATGGTATCTTCTAAGTTTTTGTCGACTGTTCTGACACAAGATATAACTTACCCCCGTGGATTTTTAAAAATTATATTATGCATTTAGCCCCGTGGATTTTTTAAAATTATATTATGCATTTAGCGAACACATTTTGTTAACGTGACCCGGGACTTGTTCTTCATTCCTTATCTGTTTTTAGCAAACACATATAGGTATGCACTTCTTATTGGATCATTTCAATTCCTTGTATTTTCTATTTTGATATATTAGTATATTCCTCATAAATAGAGTATATTTTGGGTTATATATGTTTTTGTCCCTTGTAGCCATAATGAATTTTGGTTTTGGTTAAATTTTGAAGGGATGAAAACAAGACAAATTTTATAAAGTCTTGCATCAAAAGTTGGTTTTTACCATTAGATCAATAAATTTTACCATTAAATTAAATGAGAAATGATATGACGTTTTGATCAAACAATGAAAAAGATACTTGGGCATCGTGCAAGACCATTTTGTTTGTTTGTGCATGTTAGACAGCCTGAAAACCAAATTAATCTTTTTATGGTCATAAAATCTAAAATTAGCTCATTGTATAGATCAAAATTTAACCCTTGTATTTTTATCCTATAACTCTGTTCAAATTAGTCAGCTGTATCTTGAATTCTGCTGAGGCGGATAATTTGATGAGTATATGACAAATATTTGTGTAATTGTTTGGAACAAATTATAAAAGTAACTTGTCTAAGTTTTTTAAAAGTCGGAGGTTTTTTTACGAAAGTTACAATTTCGGTTTTTTTTTTCCTATTCACTCCTAGTTTTTCTATATATTATTGAGGATGGTGAACTTTTTTGTTGTTCTAGATGGTAAGAAACTTTAACCAACGGTGGGGAAGGAATACTTTTCTTTATCAAAATTGGAAGAAAAAAAATGATACTGTGAGATAGGTGTTTTTTTTGTAAGTGGGAAATTAGGAAATAATTGCTGTGAGAATAAAGAAGTACAACTATAATTTAGATCAATTATTAGGAGTGTTTTGCTTACTCTAACGAATGGTACTCTTTGTTGAAAGGGCTTCACAAATTGAAATTCCCTTCTGCGTTGGCAAATCAAATCGTAAGATTATAGCCAGCTACAGCATATTACAGATGCCCCCTGCAAGATTTGGTAGAATTTTCATCACTTTTCTGCTTTTTTGTTTTAAGAAAAAAAATTAGGTATCATTTACGCGTGCAACTGCAGAGACTAATTCCTCAAGTTTTGTGGGACTCAAATAGGTGACAAACTCTTTTAAAAAAATTAACGTTGCATGCTAATACTGAATTCGAACCTAAGATATTAGTTAATCTAAAAAAGAGTCACGACATCTCATCTAAGCGTTTTTGGGTTCACTTTTGTGCATCTTTGAATAAGCGTGTTAAATTTCAAAATTATCAATTAACTGATATGTTTGTTTATTATTCCATTACAGCATTTAGGCGCTAAACAAGTCATAGTGCACAATTTTAATAAGTACAATGTCTTTATGTACAGTATAAATACATTGTCTATCAAGTATAAATTAATCACGTTTCTTAACTTGATATTCACCAAGACATCACGTTTCTTGCATGGGAAGCCTACGTAATACAAGATTCTTGCAACTTGGTTTTGTTTAACTACGAGTCTTTGCTGAATCCTATACCATTCATGATCACCTTTGTAAAGTCCTCATGTCAAGTTTCATTTACCACCCTTCTTTTTGCAATGAACAAAAATGTGCCAAACATGTCTCTCTTTAGTGTAATGATTGATTTATTCGTTTGATTCAGAGATCTAATTGGAGAAAATTGGAGGAAAGAAAGTGAGAATTGATCCTTGCCATGAAAATTAAGAAAAAGTAACCTCATCAGTGGTTGTTAGGAATCTTATCCATATGGAATTTATTTACTATTGGTTCATTGAAATGTATGAATTTCCTAAGTGAGTAAAGTGTAAAATAAGAAAATTAAGGAATCAATCAAAGGGAAGTTTATCTTGAGAATACAAGTTAAACATTTGTTAATGTAAAAAATACACAGTTTTCTCAAACAAACTTACCTTTTTTTTTATTCTTTAACCAATGTTGTAAGGCCATTGTTAGCACTCATTTTCAAAAGATTCTTGTTTTTCAACTTTCCTTTTCACACTTGGATAACCACTATATAGCAAACGATCTTTTGCAACTCTTGCAGTGTTCTCCACCCCATAATCTTCTTAGGTTTAGCCTCTTTTTGAGTAAATAATTCAATGGAAAACAACAACAGTTCATCGAATTCTTCTGTGTGCACCAAAATCCGTCATGCCTTTGCAAGCAGTCCTGCTCTCCGAGCCATTCAACGAATCTCAAGCTTCAATCAAGAACACAAACATGTCACCAATGGTTTAAGTTCTCCCCCAAAGACTAATAGTGTCAAAACCAAACCACATCACAAGGCTCAAACAGAAAAATCATCAGAAGTAATCCCTATCAAGTTTGATTATTCAACACCAACATACAAACAGAATGGAAACTCATCAGCAGTTTCAAGTGTAGCAAAAGGTGCACCAACTCATGTTGGAAATTCAGAAAGAACAAAAGCTTCTGCCAAGAGTGAATTACCTCAACCACAAAATGTTCCCAAGAAAGCAGTGGCACAAAATGGTAATCAACACGGTAAGGAATCAATGGATATTAATGAAACTTTCAAAGAGTACATTCAACGTGCTAAGAAAAAAATCAGAACTGTTTCGAATATTGGTCGCGGTCAAAACAACCCTGCAGCTGCACCAGATCACGAGGTTCATCAGGGTACTACTACTAGTGGCAAAAATGAAAGCCTTGAAGATCATTTTCAGGACTTTATTCATCGCGCTAAGAAGAAGATCAGAACCACAACAATGGTTGGAAAGACTGGTTCCATGAGAAGAAATTAAGGATATGATTATTCAAATGAGGAGTGTCACAAGAATGTTCATTAATAAGCTGGTGTTGGTAAAGTCTTGTGTTATGTGACTCTTAATTATCTAATCTAGGTGGCTGAGTGCAGATAAAAATAAGGTCATTGTTGTGGTTTGCAAGCTTAATATTTATTTCATATCTCATATTTGTGCTAAACTTGTAGACTTGAACTTTTAATTCAACGAGTGGATTTGTGAAAATTTAATGTTTATAATATGATATGTTAATATTGGATGGAGTAATTCTACCAAGAGTTACTACTAGAATGATTTGATACCCTTATATATATGTTTACATCTTAATCTAATATCTATATCTATATATTATATAAATGCCCACTTCAAAGGGACATCTTGTTTCTCTTATCAAGAACTGCAAGTTCTCCTTTTGCCTATCATGGTCTCATCTCTTTTCCATAATTAGAGCGGAAAAAAATGTTAAACAGCAATTTTTCCACGATCCTGCAAAGAAATAATTTGGTGAGCAGAATTATCACTTTGTATTGTCTCTACAGAGTAGAAATAACTTTGTATTCTTTTCCAGACATGCTTTTAATTTCCTTTTTATTATAAATTATAAAGGATGGTATTAATAACAGGTGGTCTCTTTTAACAAAGTAAAATATTTTATACCATCTAAGGTCCATTCTCTTTACTACTGTAGAGCCTAGGTGCTACTAAATTGCAGCTGAGAAATTTGTCAAAACTCTATGGAGAATTAGAAGCAGAATTCCAAAGGAGATGTTCAAATTTTGATTAAAGAGGTCAAATCTCCCGGTGATCCCAAAAATATTTGAAAGAAGCAACTTCATGGGTCGATAAAGGACAAGTCAAATATAAGAGGTATACAACTATAATTCGACATTGCGTGTATAACCATCAAGTATTTTAGGAACAGTTTCCCAATGCTATTGTACGTGTAAATACTAAATACATAAGCTATAACTTTTGTGCAGGCAATGTACAAATTGCCCTTGTATTTACATTGCTGTAACATTAGAGTGTTAAATGTAAAGATAGTAAATACTTTGTAGCCTACAAGTTTCACTACGATTAATAATCAAATATCAACAACATCAAAATCGTTCTAGATTTATCTACTTAAATGGCAAAAGAAATAGCTAAATGCATGCAAAAGCAGTCCACTTTGTTTAACAGCAGTTATAACTGCCATGTCCAGAGTAGTGGTTGGTGTCTTTATGATGATGGTTGATCATTCTTATGTTGTTGTGCCTGCAAAAAGAACACGAGCAAAAAAATTATTGATTTCATACTAAAATTTAACCATATTGCCACAAGAAATAACCAAATAAATACCTGTAAAAGTTCAGAACAGGAAACATTCTGGTTTATGATTTGAGGGCAATATGGAACCTACGAAACAGATATTTTATCAGCTATTTCCACGACTTAAATGTTCGAATAAAAATAAAAATAAAGAGCACCAGGTTCTATATTTTCATCACCTGGTTTACATCACCAAGATGTTCTTCATCATCAGTTTCTTGAAGAATAGGTGTGCACAATAAGCCCTGCCATAAAAAAGCCAAAATCAGACATTTATTTATGCTATAACACACATATAAATCTTGTGTTTAAATAGAGAAAATAAATTTGCGAATTTCAAGATCACCTCTTCTTGACTTTGATCATTTTTATTTTCCTGGTTGTTCTTTTGAGTTTTGTGTCTTGCAAGCTTCTTCTTTACAACTTGATCAACGTTAGATGTCTTCCTTTTTGAAAGAGGATGCCCATTACTGAGAGTTACTGTTGGATCAACAATCCTAGTCACATGGTTTGAAATTGAAGTTTGTTCTTGTGTAATCCTGGAGGATGGCTCTTTAGAAGATAACACGGTTTTCAAGTCCTTGATCCTATTCATCACTTTCAGTAAGTCATCTTCAGAATTTATCATAGTAGAAGCAACTTCATAAAAGGCATCGCATGCCATATTAACACGTTGCAATTCTTCAAAACCATGTTTAATCAGTGTATATCTCCGCTTTACATACTTCCTCCACCGTGGCAAAATATAATAAGGTGGCATTGAATCTGTTTTGCCAATGAGCTTAAGCACACAAAGAATGTGTCTACATAAAATTCCTTTAAACTCAAATAAGCAGCATGTGCACTGCAATTTGAAGTCTTTTTCATTGAAAGATACCTTAAACACCACGTCTTTAATTTTCTCTTTTACTTTCTTATTTTCAGTAACAGAGAATATAGAATTCAAGTCCTCCAATCTTTCAAAGCTAGTATTACAATACATCATAGAAGAAACCTCTACTTGAAATTCTTTAAATTTGGCAATGGTAAATGCTTTCTGGAAATGGACTTCAAAGCCAAAATGACTCACACAAGCAATTGTTGAGTTAAATGAATCAAAATCAGCCATGCTTTCCTTTTCGATTTTATCATTCAATGCATCGTCATACTGTTCAACAAATCGCTTCAATGTTGTCTTCGAGTTAACATACCCATCAAAAAATGAGTCTATACTTTCATTCCGTTGTGCAGTCGACATTCCAGCCCAAAATGTGTCTTTCACATACACAGGAACCCAACGGTGCCGCTCATCAAATAACCATTTTAACCATTCATTATCATGTAGGTTATAATGTTCTATCATATTTCCCCACCTCTCCATGAAATCACTTTTGCTCAGAGAGTCATATACCACATCCTGCAAAAGTGTTTTGATAGACTCATTACGAGAGTATTTACCCAACATTTCTGGAACCTTCTTCATTATATGCCACAAGCACCATCGATGACGAGCTTTAGGAAAGGCAACCTCAATTGCATTTTTCATTGCTTTATCATCTTCAGTAATTATGCCATTTGGAGCATGTCCATGCATACATTCTAACCATTTTGTGAACAACCAAGTAAGAGTTTTAGCATCCACGTTCGACAATATTGCACACCCCAACAAAATAGTCTGACCATGATGGTTCACTCCAACAAAAGGGGCCAATGGCAAGTCATACTTATTTGTTAAATAAGAGGTATCCAAAATTATGACTTCACCAAAATATTCATATGCAGCCCTACACCTCGCATCTGCCCAAAATAAATTTTGTATATTCCTTTTATCATCCATATCCATTGCACAATAAAATTGACTATTTTGCTTTTGCATTCTATGAAAAAAGCTATGAATTGCATCAACATCTCCTCTCCCAAGTCTTAGCCGTCTTACTTTCTGCATAACATTTCTACAATCATTTTCTCCAGAAGTAAGACTCCCACACCCATTCATCTCAACACCCACAGATTGAAGATTTCTACCAACATTAATCCCACCTTGATCATTAAGTTCTAAATTCCTCTCTACACGAGTACCCGAACTCTCATCCAATCTAAAATACCGTCCTTTGGTTTGACCAAGTTCATGATTATGTTCAAGAACAATTCTTGAAATGGTACTCGATCCATCTAAAGCTACACAAGCATTCAACCTAGCCCTACACTGTGTTTTCGAGGTAAGATATTGCTTCGAAGGATTCTTCGAAGTGCTCACATACCTTCTTGCACAATTACATGCTAGAGTAAAGTACTTCCTTCCATCATCTCCATTTTTTGAACTTATTTTTGTAACTCCAAAACCCGTATGTTTGGCGTAATTCATGTAATACCTAATAACCTCTTCTTCAGACCTAAATGTCATCCCAGTTCTAGGTTCTTCATCTTCACCAACAACAATAGCATCTGAATTATCATCACTTCTTTTATTTGCTTCACTTTTTTCAACTTTATCACAAGATGCAACTATTTCTTCCACTAAATACAATAAATTAAAAAAAAAAAAAACTTGAATTAATCAACTAAACAAATAAAACAAAAACAAAAATTCAACAATCAATTGCAGATTTTTGTCTCTTATGATATGAAGGATCAATTAATAGAAAAATTATACTTACTGATTTAAAGCAAACACATTCGTCTGAAGAGGAATTATTAGGGCACAGAAACGATTTGGCGGCAAAAGGATTCTTCGAACGCTACGGTGGTGGTTGAGGAAGCGGAAAAAAGTGGTGGCGAGACGGTTATGGAATTGTGAAGCGAAGAAAACGGTGCGATTTGCAGAAATGGGGAAGAGGAGAGATTCGTAGAAGAGGAGAGAACGTGGGTTCGTGAGGTTACGATTTACCCGATTCGTGCACTTCGTGCCCGTGCGTTTCGGTATTTTTTTGTCGAAACGTAGTTAAAATGGGCCATAAAACGTGGGTTGTAGTTTGGGCTGAATCTAAGCCCGGTATTTTCTGCAGAAAAATTGCTCTTTAGGCAGCCTGGTTTGTTCTTAGGCACCTCAAAGTTAACTGTCGTTCGCTGATGCAGATGGTAGTTAATTGTCGTTCTCTCCTACGCCACTTAACTTTCATTTTTGGCTTGTCCAGGAAAATCAATTCACAAACTTTGTGTTTTTCGAGTATTGTGTTTGCATTCATCATTGGATTTGTTTAGTGTGTCGTCGTGTATGTGATTGTTTATAAACATTGTCCTTTTCTTTTTCTTTTTCAAGGATTTCAAGAACATGGATAAATTAAGGAAGGGCATGTGATTTATGATAAAGTCACAAGAATGTCGCGTGGATATGGACATATCACTTACAAACATATGAAATCAGTTCATAATGCATTGAGAGCGCGTCTACACATGCATGATCACATATGGCCTTCCAGATTTCGAGTGACGTGAACCAATCACTTGCACGATGACACACTAAACACGTCTATTGATGAATGCAAACATATCAATCACACCACACAAAGTATGTGAATTGGTTTTTTTGGCCAAGCCATGAACGACAGTTAAGTGTCGTTGGGGAGAACACGAACGACAATTAACTATCATAGATAGCAAACATAAGTTTTTTTGAAGAAGCGACAGCAAACAGAAGTCAACTGTTGTTGAGGGTAAAAGGATAATTTTTGGGGGTGCCTGATAGCAAACTAGGCAGTTTAAATAGAAATTTTCTTTGTACGGTCGGTTTTTGTTGGGCCTTGCCCGGTCGTTCTCCAATAGAATTAGAGGATTGCTTCATAGGACCCTGCATTGTTTAAAGTTTAGTGAAAGAATTCATTGGAAGCTAGCTTCATGCAATGAAGCTTTTTGGAAAGAAAAAAACTACTACTATATATATTTGATTGGCAGCATTTTTTTTTCTCCGTCCCATGATTCTTAACAAATGAATCCTTTTGGGTTTTTCTATCCAAGTGTAAGGGAAATTTTGTTTTCCCCCTAGATTTATCCATATGAATATGAGCAAAATTGCTTATTTTTCTCGTTCGAAGTTGTAAATTTGGAGTGTGTGATTTTTAAAAAAATAGTGAGGGATTAAAGGAAAATGGATCATATCATACACATATCTCTTTAATATGGAATGACATAAAATGTATATCACTTTCTAACCCTCTTTAGATTGTAGATCGTCATGTCAATGTGGATCAATCTCCTTGTTTCTTCTAATGTTGTTTCTTTTAATTATTTTATCCTTTTTGTTTTTCATTCGATGGATTAATCCAACAGTTGAGAGCGACGCAAGACAAACGACAAGAGATGACATATAGAAAAGAATCAAGATTAAAGTAACTCCTTAACTTTTTTTGTTGATTCATTAACCACGTAAATCTTTTTTTTTTCCAACACGTACTAATAAGTTTTTTTGCAAAATAGGTGATAATACCTATAGTACACTATAATACTATCGATTAACTCACAAAGTTGTACATTCAACTTTCATTGTCGATGTCATGACATTTTTGGTGAATGATATGTAAATATTTTTGTAAGCGCTATTTGAGAGTTGAGGTGTACTCTTATCCTGATGAGTCCCCTGACTCAACTTACATAAAAATATTTTCATAAAAAAAGAAAAAAAATACTATAAAAAAAGAGAAAATATTAGGAACAATATTTTTTTTAAACATTCTAACACTCATTTTCTTATTATGTAAAACTCGTTTGAATATTTTCATTTTATGTGGAGTTCATTTCCAAAATATAAAACCTACCTAAATTTCACCTAATAAAAAAGTGAGTGATCGTTCATAACACTTATCAGGAACGAACCATGAAATAAATTTTTAGCGAAGCTAAAAATTTTGGCAAAGCAAATTATACTATAAGAGATAACATATGTATTAGTAGTAACAACTTGATTTACAAACAAAATGGTTTATCACTTATTTATTGAAAATAAGTTAAAATAACATAATTACCAATTGTTTCGGGAACATCTCTTTTTGTAAAAACTACAAGATGATCATTAACCAGAGATAAAAACAGTTTTTGTATAGAAAAAGTATACCATGGAGCATGTGGATTCGAGTCTTCTAGTATGAATGAGTATATGATATATGACATAAAGCCTTGTGAATTTCAGATATTATTTTCACTATGAATTAAAGGCTTATGGATTAATAAGAAAAAAAAAAACTAAAGGCTTAATTTATTGTATATAGGAGATTATTTTGTAATATTGACTTATTTAAGGAAAATGACATTAGTTTTAGTCGGAATTTTTTTTTAAAAAGCGTTAGTTAAGCATAAACAAAGTGTGCTCAATATTTTATTATAAATCAGTTGGTTTATTTTATGAATATCGATGGAAAGAGACCATTGTAAAAAAAGAAGTCAAGCATGCGTAAATGAATAACGACCAAATGTAAAATATATGCGTAAATGAAATCTTAAAACATTGTCACAAATATTTACTTGATGTAGTTTAATTGATTGCATATATAAAATGTTTTACACCATTTGTGCATACAAATTAAATTTATAATATGTCAAAGAAAAAATAAATTTATAAAATAAAAAAGAAAACCATGTTATCATAGAAAAATACTTTTGTTTTAGAAATACAAAAATACTTATTAACAATTGTCCATTTCCACTTGACAAATTTTTTTGTTCATTTCCGTCGACAAAAAAAAAAATTGTCCATTCAAATGGGTTAAACGCCGGACCTCGTTTCTTATATGTTATCCCTATGATATTATCAATTATCATTTTGAATTTGCTGAGTAATTAGACTATCAACCACAATTTCTTATTCATTTAAATACTCCCATGTCAAATTAGTTGTTT
>Ga0209282_1000495_pt1 | contig 19122 bp, 20 predicted proteins | sample Mtrugardesep15_FD_187529 | JGI IMG/M metagenome (GOLD analysis project Ga0209282, IMG submission 187529) | Root nodule microbial communities of legume samples collected from California, USA - M. trunc garden sep15 (SPAdes) (version 2) | ecosystem: Host-associated > Plants > Roots > Nodule...
CACTTTATGGCTTCACAAAATATTATGGTTCATCGTGATTTTTGAACATCACAGTTGAACCAAACATGCATACATCTCCTTCACATCTCATTATATAAACTTAAGGTGAGTTGTCTGATAAGAATTAACGGTTAAAATTGCAAACTACCTAAATATATGACCACACCACCTGTCTCTTTTTTTTGTTTTCCCCTTTCATCTTCCTTTCTTTTGGGAGAGAAAAAATAACATTGTTTCAATCATTAATGGTCCCTCAATTAATTTGAGATTGACTTTTATGTAGTGAACTTGACTTCACAATTACCACTTGTCTTGGTCTATTTCCTCGTCTCATAAACATCACGGTCCATGTTTGTCTTCCCACTTGTGTTTTCATGAGAATCAGTCTAGAACTCTAGCTCCAGGGTGCACATTATTTTAAATAATAATAATTTTTCTATTATTATTACGTATTATTTTTGTTATTTGGAGGTAAAGATACAACTTTGTTATATGACAAAGATATGAATATTAAAATTATATAATTTTAATGTGTATACTTACCACTTTTCTCTATCATAATCTTTTATCTATTATAACTTGCAAATATCCTATTAAATTTCACTTGTGGTCCTTTAGCTTAGTGGCAAAATGATCAAATTTTACTTCAAAGCATAAGTTCCATCTCTATTTTGTGAAAATAGTTTAAGTGTGATTGTGTCAATATTGGACAGTATGCATTGCATGGCATTAATTAAATTTTCAAAGAGAAGAGAGTAGTGGCCACTGTGGGCTGCTTTAAAAAAAAAATCTCAAATTATAAGTCATTTTATAATATCAATAATATTTCATTGCAAATCATAAAATTTACTATCAGTGTCTTCTTTCAACTCTTTTAACTTCTTTTTCCAATACTATTAATTAAAGATAATTCTGTAAACTATCTTATAATTTCTCATTTCAATACAAAATTACCTTAATTTATTAATTTTCATAAAATTCACGAAGTGACTTATAATTTGAGATGAGTAAAATAGACATACATTTATGGTGAAGGGTGCATATCCTAGCTGACAAGTTGTCCCCCCTAGCAAATATTGCATATATATATTGCACCCTTTTAACGGATCATGTACTACTAGTATCTTCAATGATATCAGAAGCATCCATGCAAATCATTTTCTTCTATATCATTTTCTAGATATCAGAATCCCCTCATAAATAACATCACCATAAGAAAGTGCATTTTTACACAATCTTACTAGGGAAACTCATTATAATTGCCTTGTATAGGACTTCGAATTCCCACACTTTAAGGGCTAACTATGTCTGTTGCAGCTGAGGATATTGAAGCTGGAAGAAGGGAAAGAATAAAGTTTCAAACTGAACCTACTCTGCCTATATATCTTAAGGTAAAAATAATAGTATATATACACATTTTACATGTCAAAAAGTTGATTTTTTTCATTTCAAATATTTTTGTACCTAGCTCTACACATTTTTTTCAATAGATGTGGCCCTGTGTGTTTGAGCAGGCAAGGATAAAATGAGGCTTTCATTTGCTATCAAGAACAAGGCCAAGTAGAACATGGCTAACAATAGCATGGTCCATTTCAGCCTTGAACAAAGTTTCAAGTTTAAATTAACAAGTGTTTAGTAAAAAAATGTAACTTTTCAAGTTATCATAGCTCATTTGCATGCACAAAGTTGGTCCTTGAAATTATAGGGTTTTCTCAATTTGGTCTTCGCATTATAAAAATTCAAAAATGATCATTAATACTGAAAAATGTTAATCAAGTTCGTCCCTCCATCTGGATCTGTCATCAAATGCATCCTGATATTACTCCCTCCGTCTCACAATATGAGTCATATTTAAGTTTTACATGGTTATTCTATACTATGTTTATGTTGATAAATCCCACTTAATGAGTTATATTATATACTAATTTTGGAATATATGCAGTTCACTGATGTGACCTACAAGGTAGTACTAAAAGGCATGACATCAAGTGAGGAGAAGGATATCTTGTATGGGATCAGTGGTTCTGTAAATCCAGGTGAAGTTTTGGCATTGATGGGTCCCTCAGGAAGTGGAAAGACAAGTCTTTTAAATCTCCTTGGTGGAAGAATAAGCCAGCCCACAATTGGTGGTTCTATCACTTACAATGACCAATCATATTCCAAGTTTCTCAAAAGCAGGTTAAAATCCAATGCTAGACTAGGGTTACTAGCATATATACATTTATTACTTACAAATTTACCTTGTGATTCGGCACATGTTTGAATTGACGGTGAATTTGGTAAAATCACGATGACACATGATTTTATTGAAACTCTAAGTATAGTTATCAAATTGTTCTTTTATCAATAAGATAAGTATTGTACTTACAAGAAGCATATGATGGCATGCAGGATAGGATTTGTGACACAAGATGATGTTTTGTTTCCTCACCTAACTGTGAAAGAGACATTAACATACGCAGCTCGGTTAAGGCTTCCAAAGACATTAACTAAGGAGCAAAAGGAAAAACGAGCTTTAGATGTAATCTATGAGCTTGGCTTAGAAAGGTAAATGGTTTCACAATTATTATAAGCATAAAAATCATATAAGCATTATTACCAATATAGAGATATACTTTTTTTTGTTATAGAAGCCAATAGTTTTGTATTGTATTTGTATGCATGAAAACAGGTGCCAAGATACAATGATTGGCGGTTCATTTGTCCGCGGAGTATCCGGTGGAGAGAGGAAGAGAGTTTGTATTGGCAATGAGATAATAATCAATCCTTCCATTCTGTTTCTTGATGAACCAACATCTGGTTTGGATTCAACAACCGCTTTGAAGATCGTTCAGATGCTGCAAGACATAGCAGAGGTATTGTTAATTTGTTCTCGTTCTTCTCTTCGTCATTGTTAACGATTCAAGCCTAGATTCCTATCAATAAAAAACCAAAACAAAAACTTTAACCTATTATTGAATATCAAATTATAAAACAACTAAAATAAAACCTTCATAGCATATTCTAAGTAGCATATGGACTTTTGTTGCATTAGTACTATATATACACATTATTTCTACATCTAAGTAGCATAGCTTATCAAAATTGATTTTAGGATTTAATTCATATACATTGTTTGTGTAAACTATCAATCAGTCGTAATCATCAAATCATTAAAACATTTGACTTTAATCATAACTACTTCTAAAATCAAACATCTGATTGTAAACTCTTGATTTTATCCATTCATATGCATGTAAGCATGTTTAATTCTTCACTTTGCGGCATGGTATCTTCTCGTGATTAACCTGTTAATTATATGGTAGGCTGGAAAAACAGTAGTGACAACAATTCACCAACCATCAAGTAGACTCTTCCACAAATTTGACAAATTGATCCTTCTTGGGAAAGGGAGTTTGCTGTACTTTGGAAAAGCATCAGAAGCAATGAATTACTTTCAATCTATAGGATGTTCACCGCTTATTTCTATGAATCCAGCGGAGTTTTTGCTAGACCTTGCCAATGGAAATATAAATGATGTTTCTGTACCATCGGAGTTGGAGGATAAAGTGCAAATTGGAAATGCAGCAGTTGAAACATATCATGGAAAACCATCACCGGCAGATGTCCATGAGGTAACGTTTTGTTTTTTCCATTACTAGTTACTACATCTATGTAGCAGCGACACGACATCAATCAACATGTGTCTGTTTCGGTCACCGACAGGAAACCAACACATATATGAATTCACATTCAATCATTTCCATTTTCTTAAATTAATACCGGTTTTTGTGTCTCAGTTTTAGTGTCGCGAACGGTGTCACCAACACGAAACCAACATATCTATGAAGTTACATTCAATCACTTCCATTTTCTCAAATTAATACCGGTGTTTGGGTGTCAGTTTTAGTGCTGTGACCAGTGTTTGTGATTGTGTCAGTTTTAGCTATTCATTCCACTATTCTATTGGATCTACATAAAAAACTCCTATATATTTGAAAAAGTTTCTATGATCTTCTATACTCTTCGTAAGTGCTTTATTGCTAACAAATTACTTGGCTAAGAAGTTACTTCATTAGTATCTTATGGTTAAATGAAATTTATATTCGTCGAGCCTTCTATGTTGAGAAAAGAAATTAAAACATATGCATTTGGTGCAATTGATTGGAGTTTCATTTCATCTCCAATTGTTTGACATGAATGTTCAGTTACATCGAATAACAATGTTCTTTCTTTCCAATTAATAATGCTGGAGAAGATAACGAATCATTTAAGTACAAAGCACCCATGAGTAAATGGATCACTTTATAAATCAATCAGGCATTGACAAAAAAATTAATATGTGAATTTTAACAGTATCTAGTGGAGGCATATGAATCTCGAGTTGCGGAAACAGAGAAGAAAAAAATATTGGTTTCTTTACCTCTAGATGAAGATTTGAAGGCCAAAGTGGTTTCTGCAAAAAGAGAATGGGGAGCAAGATGGGATGAGCAATTTTCCATACTTTTTTGGAGAGGAATCAAGGAAAGGAGGCATGACTATTTTAGCTGGTTGAGAATCACGCAAGTTTTATCCACGGCAATCATCTTAGGATTACTCTGGTGGCAATCAGATGCTAAAAACCCAAAAGATTTGCAAGATCAGGTAATCTATTTCTGTTAGACCGAAAAACCATAGTGGTTATAAGCACTTTTGTGTCGTTCGTGAAAAGACCTTAAGTGTTTATTGAATAAAAGTTTATCATATAAGCACTTAGTTAAAATGTTTATCCAAACAAAGCCTATTTAAGTATATATGATAAGACAAAATAAACTATAAATGAGGTCTTTCAAATGCAGCCTAAGACATGAGCATCTTATGATAACATATTAATGTTTTGGTTTCAGGCAGGACTGCTATTCTTTATTGCAGTGTTCTGGGGATTCTTTCCGGTTTTTACAGCAATATTTACATTTCCTCAAGAAAGAGCCATGTTAAATAAGGAACGTGCAGCAGATATGTACAGATTAAGCGCATACTTCCTTGCTAGAACAACGAGCGACCTTCCATTAGACCTGATATTACCAGTGCTTTTTCTCCTTGTTGTTTACTTCATGGCTGGTCTAAGACTAAGTGCTGCACCCTTTTTCCTCACCATTCTTACTGTTTTCCTCTGCATCATTGCAGCACAGGTATGCACTTCAGAAACTACTCACAAGAAACTACAATAAAAACTGAAATCAGTGTTTTAAAAACTAAACCAACCAGTTTAACCTTGAACCAGCCTTTATTATGGTTCGGTCGCAGCTTCACTCTAACTTGATCGGTTTAAGGGGTTAAACTATGACCTAGAGGTCTTGCCGGTTTGGTTTTTAAAACATCGACTAAAATAGCTACCTAGCAGTGCTAACAATGTTTGGTTGTGAATCAGGGTCTTGGACTTGCTATCGGTGCTACGCTTATGGACTTGAAAAGAGCAACAACTTTGGCTTCGGTAACTGTGATGACCTTCATGCTGGCTGGAGGATTTTTCGTCCAGGTAAAAATGCATACCAAAATTTTATGATCATATAGTTGACATGGATAACTTTTCCAGTCTATTAACAGAAGAACTTAACAAGTGGTACCTAATTTTGCAGAAAGTCCCAATATTCATTTCTTGGATCCGCTACATGTCTTTCAACTACCACACTTACAAACTGTTGCTCAAGGTGCAATATGAACATCTCACACCTGTCGTAAATGGTGTCAAAATTGACGGTGGTTTGACAGAAGTAGTTGCTCTGGTTGCCATGGTTTTCGGTTACCGTTTCTTGGCATATCTTTCATTGCGGAGAATGAAACTTCAATAGAGGTTAAAAATAACCAAGAAAATTGCTTCATATGTGCTAAGTTCATATGCAGGCAATATGAAGTACCAATTGAAATGCGTGTTAGCATTGGTAAGGCTGAAACTTCTGGCCTTTTTTTGTTCATTCATATGTATATTGTATTTCATTTAGCATATTTACATGCAACAATGCATGCATGTTAGATGTACTAGTCGACACATCAGTACCGGGAGAGTTTTTCTTTTTTTGGTGGAAACTGTTTGACTCTTTTGAAAATGTTTCAAGGAGTGAAGCTTTGTAACTGCTATAGTTGGGAATAGGTTAAGGACTGAAGATCTGTAACTGCTATAGTGGAATAGGTTAATCTGGTAAGTTGCCACATATTAGTCAATTTTAAGTGTAAGCCGAATTTGACAGCAATAATGGTAATTCTAGCAGTCTTGATTTTGATCTCTGCGGCAAACACATTTCCCCTCCCTGGACAAACTAACCGCTAAATTTTCCTATTTCAAAAAATTGTAATTAGATTTGAAGGACAAATATTATCACTGTAAATCAATTTTACACTACATCCAATGAAAATGTGTCATTTTACGGCATCACCCTACTTTTGTAACTGCGTTTAAAATAGATGTTATGACATGAAAAATTAAAGGACTCTTGTTGGACGTCAATGTAAAAACGATTTACAGAGTGACAACAATGCATGTCCATTAAACTCAAAAATTAAAGAAAATCATCTAAAGACCAAAGTTGTGCATCATCTATATTGGATTTTTGCATGTGGATATAAATCGGGTGATAAAATGCATAGTTACAACAAGGAATTTCTTGGTATAACTCTTTGTTATGATCAAAGAAAACTGATCATACCGAGATCATATACATTTTACAGCCCCTAACTACCGAATTCAGATTCCTTGTATGTAGTTATAGAAACATGCAATTGCATGCAGAAGCAATCTTGGCCACTAAATTACAATGGAACAACTCACAATTCCAGCTTCACAAAATTTGCTTTTAAATACATCTCATAACATAAATTGCCTGTTCGAACGCTCTAGTTCTATATCGGTGTAAACGTGAAGAATATGTTTCCCTCCTTTAAAAAAAATGTATAAAAAATAAAAAAAAATTAAAGAATTAATGTTATACAGGATATTACACATACTCACGGATCAAACAAATGATAACACTCATGCCATTGTTCTTAATCTACCAAGCAACTGCAGCAGCATGGCATCCAAATAATAACAAAATGAGGAATCTTAAAATTTAACTAACAATAGTTGCATGGACATTTGATATGTGTTAGGGAGTCCACAGGTCACACAAAAAACAACAGGAACAATGCTTCACGATCATGAGAGAAGACATCACATCTTCATCCAAAACCTTAAGATATTAGGTTAATGAGTCACCTCTCTTATAAATCCAACATTTTATGTCGGGGTACGAATTCGAATCCGAGATTCCCCACTTCTCAACACTTAGTGTGCAAGTTTAGTTGCTAGGATTTTTAAAAAACAGACTTATAAACGAGTGGCGTAAGAATGCTAGTTAAGAATCATTCAATATAACATGTAAAATATGTGTTCAGTTACACAAAATGTAAATATTTAATGATTTCTACAATTTTAGAATAATAAAGATTTTTCTTTTCATCATCATTTACTTGCCAATTTGCAAGCAGTTTTCAGCTATGGAATGAGAGCTTTCGCTTACCAATATCCACAGCTACTTGATGAGAAAGGCTAGTCCATGAAAGACGAAAACAGAATTCCGGTCCAATATATCAAGCCGAGGTAGTAGACCACATCGTCTATCAACGTCCTCCACTTACTCCACTAGGTTTTCTTTATTCTTTCGATGACCTCAAATGATCAATACGGCAAAAGAAAATTATCAAAGTCCCCTATTTAGTGGCAGCCGGGGAAGCTGGGCAAGGCCCTGTGGACATGGGGCCTACTGCAGAAGTCCCAACGGCTGAATATCTAACTAAAAGAATCCCCGCTGTTTTGCATACCACGGCAATAACACCTTGCCCAGGGAAGCAAGTTCAACGGAGAAAATAAAATATTACAAATTATGTCTTCTAGATTCATTAACAATGTAAGGAACATTATGGAATATGCATATATTTACAAACTATTCCTATCAACAAAAAGTATAAAGATGCACAACAAATGATATGCGTAAATTACATATCATTTGTTACACATTACCAAAATACCCTCTTATATAGAGTGTGTACAAGAGTGGTATGAAAAAAGGGGTGTCTATCTATATTTTCCCAGGAAAACAACTCGTTCAACTGTGTAATTCGGAGAGGTAAATTGGAAAAGAAAAAATAAAAAGATTTTATAATATTTTTTTAGAGGATTTCATAGGCTTTTTTATTGACTCAAATTTGAGGATTTTTAGAACATTGGAGAAGAAATCTTCATACACGTTTTAATGGGTCCATCCAACCACCTCTAACCACCATTTCTTGATTAATAACGATCCAAAATGCATGTACACCAGCAAGCACAGGACCAAAGACAGTTATGTCTGAGTCATTTTCGTTAAGAGATACACATGCAAATTCATAAGTCTTCATATACCGTTAAACACATGGTACCATTGTTCACACCAATTAATGTACAATTGTTGTTTCATATGATTGCTCCATTCCCACTTTTGACGTCATTTATGTGACTTTTCTTTGCTGGGGTGATTTCTTCTCATCAAATTTTTTGTCTTTTCCTATCTACTTCCCATTTTCTTTCTATAACAAGAAGCAAGTTGCACTTTTTTGGTAGTACTATTTTTTGCAATTAAGACATGACCCATTATGTTGACTTGGTCTTGAAGGACCAATTACATATTATTTAGGTGGGAAGTGAGAGATCAACAATGGACCACACTATGACCTGATGCTTAAAAATTGTTCAAATATCATCTAAAATCAATGTCACTTTCTAAAAGTATAACTTCACACAAATTTCTTTGAACCGTTAATATTTAAGGGAACAACGCCTTCTAGAAGAGCTAAAACGACCTTAGACGCGTACTCTTAAGGGCACCGCCTCAAAAGGTTTCTAAAATTATCTAGAACGCTCTAAACCTGACTTAGGGTAAGTTGTTTGGGGTCTAAGTCACGGAAATACAAGTCCAAGAAAGGCTATAAATCTCCATGTTGATATCATTCTCTGGGCATGACAAAAACAATACAAACCCTAGTTTCTAATATTGTACTCACTGAAAGTACATTTGGCGCCCACCGTGGGATTAGTACTGTTTTTGTCATGCCCTGAGAATGATCTCAAGATGGGTATTTACAGCTTTTCTTGGGCTTGTATTTCCGTGACTTAGGCGTCAAGCAACTTGGACCCTAAGTCAGGTTTAGAGCGTTCTAGATGTTTCTAGAAACCTTTTGAGGTGGCGCCCTTAAGAGGACGTGCCTAAGGCCGTTTTGGCTCTTCTGGAGGGTGTTGTACCCTTAATTATATATTGACGGTCCACAGCCCCCCAAGCACGAGTCTTGGGACATGGCGAAGTGATTAATTATGAGGTCGATAGTCCACAACCCCCCAAACACGAGTCTTGGGACAAGACGAAGTGATTAATTATAAAGTCGATCGATAGTCCACAACGCCCCGAGCACGAGTCTTGGGATGAGGTGAAGTGGTTTGTTATGAAGTAGATAGTCCACTCTTTATCCTTAAGACTAAGATAATGACTTAATTGTATCAGTTGATATCCATTTGGATTGGTCCGGTGTATTGGCTTGAGACATGTGAGTGTGCTCCTCCTCAAGGTCTCAGGTTTGATTCTCTCTGGTGCCAACCAATTTGGATGAGCTAATTTTGCTTTTTTTTTTAAAAAAAAAATGACTTAATTGTATGTGTTTAAAAAAAACAAGGTAACAATTATAATTAAATGAGTTAAATTTTGAGGTAAAATATGTTTCTTTTCTTCTTGTTTTCGCGAACTAGTGTTTATTAGGTCATTAACTTCTAGTTTAGAGGATCAATGTTAGTCATTAGAGTGTTTTGAACGATTTTCAATTATTAGTGATTTACCATAGAACTTGTCAAACTAGGTTGTACTTATGAACCATCCCCAACCAACTATGAATGGACTGAAAATAAAATTCATACACTCTAAGAACTTTATAATCACCTAGTGTGTTGGCTTAGACTTTGGAGTGTGTTTTGACATATCTCAAATTCAATTCTTCTCCATGTAAATTTCATTGGACTAGTTTGACTTCTTAAAAAAAAAAAAAACTTTATAATCACCTAGTCGGCACATTGGATGTTAGGTTAAGATCAAATCGTCCATATTATAGGTTCAACAAAATATATGTTTCCTCATATGAAGAAAAATCAATGATTGAGACTATAAACTACATAAATGCATGACCACATGGAATCTAATTCTCAAGTAAACCCGTCTCTTTCTTCTTGTTTCCACCTTTCATCTTCGTACCTTCTCGGGGAGTAGTTAACATTGTTTCATTAATGGTCCCGTCAATTAATTATGATTGACTTTTATGTAATGAAATTGACTGCACCGTATCATTTGTCTTGGTCAATCTTCTCGTCATATAAACATCATGGTCCTTGTTCGTCCTCCTCCACTTGTGTCTTCGTTGCATCCATGCATATTAATTTCTTCTAAACCATTCTCTACATATATTATCTTCACTAACCTAACGCAACATATATTAGTTTGATTGCTTAAGAACGTACATTTTTGCACAATATCACTAAGTGAAACTAATTATAATTGTCTTGTATAGGCCACTACGTGAAATTAAGGATATGTATATTGCAGCTGAGGATATTGAAGCTGGATCTAGGACAAAGTTTCAAATAGACCCTACTCTTCCTATATATCTAAAGGTAATTAATAATATACACATTTTACATGTTATGAAGTATACGTTTTTTCATTTACAATATTCTTGCACCTAGCTCTGCGAGGGTTCAAACCTTCAATTCAATAGATCATGAGATTGATGTGGCGCTGTGAATTTGAGCAGGCAAGGATGTATATATGAAGCTTTCTTTATCGATCAACGATGCCATGTAGAGCATGGCTATTAATAGCATGGTGTTTTAAGTTAAATTAACAAGTTTTTAGTATTAAAAAAAAAAAAAAGCAACTTTTCAAGTTTAATTTTTTTTTAAACTCAATATCTGCCCCAAGAACCAACTAATTTGAAGGGTCTGATCCCGTCTTCCACTTGCGAGGGACCCATTCAAAACTAGAACATAGGTTTGTATGGACTTAGTCCGTCGAAATTGGCATCGGAGAAAATCGAACATGAAATCTTGAGAGGAGTACAATTAAAGGTCTCAAGCCAACACCACTAGACCAACCAAACGGGCTTTCAAGTTATTAAGTTATTTATGTATTGCCTTTTTTAATAGATATTTTTTTTTCTTTTGTCGAATCCAAGTGTTTTATTTTTAGGGGGTCGAATCCAAATCATTATATAGCTCACTTGCACCCTCTTCTATTTTGAGTAAATACTTAAGTTAGTCGTTGAAATTGTAGGGTTGTATTAACCTAATCACCAAATTATCAAAATTCCAAAATTATCATTTGAATTTCAAAAGGTTAATCGATTTTGTCATTTTGTCTAGATCTGTCATCAATTCATTTTCGATATTACCAACTTAATATCATCAGGGCCGTTTTAAACATTTTGGGCATCATGTTCTAATCTTAATAATTGGGCCCTTACTAACTAGAAGCATAAAATAAATCAAAACGAGTCATCTTTTACTTAAATTGTAAACATCCTTTGAAAAAGTTTGTTTACTACTTATTTGGAACGATTATATATTGAAAACGTTCACGAAATTAGTGTTTCCGCCTTGGCCTAGTGTCTAGCATCACAAATTTTCGGCTAAGGGTACGCAATTCGAATCCCATGGAACGCGTCTTTTGATTTTTTAATCCTTTTTATTTGAATAACGATCGAAATAAGAAAATCTTTCCATTTGTATTAAATATTTCAAACTTATAGCTTGTAAATGTTTTTACAATAAAATTAGGCTATTACTTTTCTCACCCTATTACTTTTAAAAATATCATTTGCTTGACAAATATAATCTGAACCATAGTTTGAAAAATATAAATCGAATGCTTCAAAAATTGCTCATGTTTATCCAAAGTTTTTAAATATACAATTCAGATTATATTTGCTGAAACCTTGCAAAATTGTTCTGCAAATAGAATCTGAAATGTGTCAAGCCCCCAGAAGACCATGTTTAGAGGCAGATTGCAGTGTACAAATTGACATTGTTCAGATTATATAAACCGGATCTTTAGCATATGCAGATCAGATTATATTTGCTGAATTGTGACAACACATGGAGTCAGAATTTGTGTTCACTGCTTACCACCTTGTTTTTGATCAATTGACGAATCAAGATTGAATTAAACACGCATCAAAACAAATTATAAACAATAAATTAATGAGATCATACGAAACTACACACACATGTAACATAAAATTAAAACAATGTCTCAAATATTCAAAGGTTACAAGCACAAGCAAAACCAAAAGCATTCAAACACAAATTAAAAAAAAATCATAAATTATTCATACGTTACAACACATTAATATAACTAACGAGTAGCTCTAGCACCCCTACCACGCCTACGGCGATAAACAGTCCCTCTATGAGCCTCCTGCAAAATCACATGCAAACTAATTCAAGTCGGACATCCCTCCCCCACCTGACCACTGCCAATGATAGCAAGGGCATGACATTTGACACGTGTTAAGAGAGACCTGAAGTCTAGTCATTGTTGGTCTTCATGCTCCTTAGAAGCAACCTCATCAATATCCTCTGACTCAGGTGGCCTTGGGATATGAGAATCCTCATGCTGATGTATGATGTATGGGTGTGAAATGGCACAACACCATCTCATGTATCTAGATGTCGTCTCTAGACCAGTCAGAGCAGGCTGGCTCAAATTGTGTTGAGTCGGTATATAATCAAGATAGTGCATGTAGCACTAGTTGATCACTTGCTCGATTGTCTCGGGATTTGCACTCTCATGTGGATGCCTGAGGATGGTTTGAACGTAACCAAACTAGCACATCACCTGATAGATATCAGAACTTACAACATCCGCATCTGAGCCATCCAAAATAAAGACTACTTCACTCGAACAAACATGTCTCACGGTGGGGGTGATACAAGTTCATGAAAACAGACCCAAGATCCAAATTATCTAAATGTGATCTTTTGGGATTTGTCACAGACTGACCATTCAGAGAAACATACATCATGGCATGTGGGTGATGATCCTCCCTATCTCTAACCCAATAATCTTTGGCCCTGATTTCATTGAAGTGTTGAAAACCCCATACCTGCAAAGTAAACAACATATAAATATTAGTTAAAAACATGAAAATACTTGTAAATAAAATAATCAATTCATTATTATTTATACATGTAACAAGTCAAGTATTTAGCCAACTATGAAGTCTTATAATGGGTTCCCCTGTAAGCTCCCCATACATAATCGGAAACTAGCTCTAGGCCACGAAAATACTGTATGTCACGTCCACAAAGTTTGTGTTCTTGTCAGAGAAGAGATTGACACCCACCAGATAAAGTATATAGATGTGGAGAGCGTAGTCTTGTCTCACATGTATATCATCAACATCACCCTCTTCCTCAACGTTAACTGCTTCATGTAGATGCTTCTTAAAATCTTCCTTAATTCAGCTGAAGCGTGCATGAGCACCCATTGTTTTTCTGACATGGTACTCAGCCTCATCCACTTCAGACCCAGTTGCTCGACAATCAAAGCAACAACCTCGGACATGGGAAGAGGAAGATCGTGGTCCAAGGGCCCTCAATATGTAGTAGACAAGACACATCATCAAGTGTCATTGTCATCTCCTAAATTGGAAGATTGAATTTGGACGCCTTCTCGTGTCATCTCTCAAAAAAAGAAGACAATAGGTCATGGTCAATGATAGGATAACTGATTGTAGCCACTAAAGTCCATTGGCTCACATGGCATATTTGAACCATTCCTCTTGCATCCTATCCAAAATTGGTTATTGTATAGCCAGTAGCTTTTTGTCGTTGTTCACACACTTTAAGTTGGCATGTCACTGCAAAAAATTAAAAACAACAATTAATACCATGATACGATGCAGTTCAGTTTACATAATTAAAAACAAACATAGCCTTCAGTTTACATAAACAAATATTGTACAAAAAAGTTAAAGTTAATGAATCTTACTACTCCCTCAGACATGTGATAGGTCACATGAAGATGGTACTGGGTGAGCGCATACACGTCATTTGGGCCATCAGGATAGTCATGTAGTTGTTGTGACTCCACCTCCACATGTGGCTGCTCATCATCATCTGCGTTCCCCACCTCATCTTGGTGCTGCTCGGATTGGGGCTCAGGTTCGTACTCCTCAGGCGCTGGCTCAACACGGTGACCCCTTCCCCTCCCCGTGCCCCTACGCATTCTCCCTTGCGCTACATTCCTCTCAAACTACACTTGCCTGGCAGAAACAGTCATGAAAGGTATGTTGTTCTTAAGCTGGTCCAAGTGGTCCATATCTGAAACATGCAACATCACATATACATACAATTAACAAAAATCAACAAAAAAAACAAAAAAAAAATAGATATTTTGTGGTTCGGTTTTTATTTACCGAACTAGAAAAAATCCAGTTCCGCAAATATAATCTGAACAGGTCCAGTAACAGGAAAGAAATGCAACCCAAACATCGAGAAATCGAGGGAATGAGATCTTACCTTGTGACTGTTGTTTGAAAATGCTTGAAATATGATGATTTGAGCAAAAAAACGTCAAGAATCACACAATGTTAGGTGTTTGGATTTTGGGGTGTGAGAGAGAAGTTTGGTAAAGTTAAAATAGAAATTGTTGAAGTGATGGGATTCTGATTTTGAGTTATATGTATGACGTGTTTAGATTTTAGAAGCCGAACTATGATTCAGATTATATTTTCCGAACAAAGGGTAATTTTAGAAGTTAAAAAAAATATGGTGTGTGAGAAACGTATATGGTGAAAAAAAGTAATAGCCATGAAATTAAGGGAAAAAAAGGCCCCGTGGTATAGGCCTCATTGCACACCCTTTGGGTCAGCTCTTAATGTCATTCTAACTCCTACAAATACGGAAGAGTTTTACTTTTTCCACCCTATGGTTTTCCTCGCGCGCCCTATTTTTTTTTCCAAAAATACTCTTGGTCCGAAAAATAAAATCCGAACTACTTCCGGACAAATTCGTGGATTTTGGCACTTCAACCACCCTGATGGATGTTGGTGCCATTTTTGAAAAAGATGGTTTCAGAATACATAATCCGGAAATATGTTGAACAACCGGATTATGTAATCCAAAATGTGTAAATCACCCCGTTGAAAGTCAACAAATGGGGTGGAAAATGATGTTTCTGGATTACATAATCCGGATTGTGTTAAATAGTCTGGATTGTTTAATCCGGACTGCACTAGCACAGAGGCATAAGCCATATGTTTTGGCTGAGCCTCTGTTTTAGAGCATGTGGTCCAACATTTTGGCCTTTGACCAATTGTTCAAATCGGAAATTCAACTTATAACATAACAGTTAACGACAAAATATAATTTTAAAACATTTAAACATTAATAAAACATAATTATCCAGATGTTACATAACATAATTATTCAAAATATTTAAACAATAACATTAAGTAAACTACATTCAATCCCTTATAACTACGCCACCACCCTTACCACCACCTCTGCCACCTCTTCCACCCTCAGTAGCTCCCCGACGACGATAAACTTCTCCATCATGCACCTCTCTTAATACCCCCTCCAAATGTTGTCATGCATCAGACCCTCTCAGAACCAGATCACTGGACATCACATCGTAGATATGGTCTCTGATGCGGCTCAACCTTCCGCTAAGTTGTACGTACTCAACATCTCCATCCATCTCCGGTGGCATCGACTTCGGTACCGGGATATCAGGAAGAATCATGTGCGGATGAGAATGGAGATAAAACCACTCGATGTATCCATTTGCTGCCTCCACGCTATGAACTGCGTGCTCCCTCAACTGCTCAGTCGTCAGCGTATGATCAAGAGCATGCTGAAAGCGGAGTGAGATCTCCCCCAAATTCATCTCAGCAAGTGCAACCTCAACGGATGTCTCGGTATGGTCTAAACCCTCCCAAACTGACGAAGAACCCGCTCCAGCATATATCTCACTTGGCGGTCTCCGTATCTGAGCCATCCAAAGAAAAGGCTGACCCACTCAAACGGACGTACCTGACGGTGCTCTCCATATGGGGTCATGACAACGCTACTCATATCCAGCCTATCCAGAAGGTTCATGTAGTTGTCTGTTGTGGCTAAACCAGACAGTGGTATCAAAAGCATCGCGCGAGGGTCCTTATCTTCCTGATATCTTGCCTAGACATCCTTGCTTCACATACCTTGGAAGTGCTGAAACACCCATGTCTGCAGCAATGACAACCACATATAATTTATACAAACAATATACACTTACATTTAATAAAACAAAACATGATTTTTAATTTATACCTGCAACAGAGTCAGGTATCCCGACACCTGACCACAGTTCCAAAGTGCAGCCTTGCTAAGCTCCCTATATAAGTGAGCTAGTCTCGTAGCTCCCCATGAATAACCAGCAACAATATCTAGGTCTCTAAAGTACCTCAGGTAGACAACATCCACAGCAGTGGCGCTCTTGTCAGTGAAGAGCGTGATCCCCACCAAGTATAACAAATATATGCGGACAGCTTGGTCCTGCAACCTCTGCACCTCCTGAGTCACACCATACTCCAGCTCCAATTGCTCAAACATACGCTCCTTGAAAATCTTCCTCAAGTAGCTGAATTGACAATGTGCACCTTTGGTCTGATTCACCTCAAATAGAGCGTCACGCGGATTCGACCCCAAATGCTCCACCATCATGTCCACCGCCTCGTCCCGTGTGATAGTACTATGGGACAGAAGCATGCCATCAATGGGAATATGCAGCAAACAAGACACATCATCCAGTGTCACTGTCATCTCCCCGAACGGAAGGTGGAAACTCGAAGTCTCCTTGTGCCACCTCTCCACAAAAGCACATATCAGCCCGTGGTTAAGCTGGTTGTAGCTGGTATCCTGAAGCCAACTAACACCTATGCCCTGCAATCTAGCTTCCCACCACCGTGCAACCATGATAGGTATAGTATCGTCATCATGCATCGCCACTGAAAATAATAAAAAACAATACCTAAACATCAGTTTACACTCATGTGTTCACAAAGATTAACAACATATTAAAGTAAGCTTAAAATCAATAAATACCTCGCCATCAGTCACCTTCCTGACCACGTGCACAAAGATTAACAACATATTAAAGTAAGCTTAAAATCAATAAATAGCAAGCTAGTGTTGTGTGGGCCACCGGGGTAGTCATTCAATGGTTTAGGGTCCACCACACACGCCTCGTCCGCCTTCGCTGTGGCTGCGCGTCTTCCATATCCTCCTCCATTGCCTCATGCTCCTACTGAAACTCCTCCTCCTCCAATTGTTGCTGCTGCACATCCATTGCCTCATGCTCTGGTTCCGGTTGAGGCTCGACATTAGCATGGCGTCCTCTGCACAAAATAGAAGCAGAAAAACACATTCTGGTTGTTTCCGGATTTCAATTTCTGTACTGCAACAATACCGTCCAAAAAACGAAATTCGAATTGCTCGATACCAGAATTCTAAAAAAAATCAGACAAATTAACCATGCATGTGTACAGAAATTGAACTAACCTTCCATGAAGTTTGACAAGGGTTGAAATGCGGTCCTTTTTAGCAAGAAAACTTCAGATTTGGTGCAGATTTGTGGTGTTCGGATTTTGGGATAAGGTAGAGAGAGAGAGAGAGAGAGAGAGTGGTGGAAGTGAAACTGTAAAACTGTAAAAATGGGGGGTCAAGTTCCTTTTATACTTCGCAAATGTCCGGATTGTATAATCCGGAATGCTTATAAGTTTCCGGATTTTATAATCCAAAGGGCATTATGGTAATTTACATAGGGCACACGAGAAGGCCATAGGGTGGGAAAAGTAAATCTCAATACCGAAAGTGTGGGAAATTTGATCACAATTTTGCAATTTCAAAGATCATTTTATAATATTTACTGCTTATAGTGTATATTGTGGTTGTGGTTATGGATCCAACTTAACGAGTTATATACTTACTGTATGCAGTTCACTGATGTGACCTACAAGGTAGTACTCAAAGGCATGACATCAAGTGAGAAGAAAGATATATTGAATGGGATAAGTGGTTCTGTAAATCCAGGTGAAGTTTTAGCGTTGATGGGTCCCTCAGGAAGTGGAAAGACAACTCTTTTAAAACTCCTTGGAGGAAGGCTAAATCATGACCCCAAAATTGGTGGTTCTATCACTTACAATGACCAAACATATTCCAAGTTCCTTAAGAGCAGGTGAAAATCCAATGGCTAGCTAGGGTTACTTGCTTAAATATATTTTTACATGCCATGTGATTCTGAAATAACATAATCAAAAGTGAAACTGGAATATGATACGTCAATTAAAGACGCTAAACAACGTCTTCTAATACAAGTGATGAATAGTTTGTAAACAACGTCTTCTAATACAAGTGATGAATAGTTTGGTTTCCCTCATATAATGTCACAAGTTCGAGTCTTGTGAATAAAAAGATAGACGCTAAAAAAAAATTACCTTGATTATGTTCCGGTCCACTTGACATGAATTAGTCAGAGCTCAATGTGACTTACAATAAGCATATGATTGCAGGATAGGATTTGTGACACAAGATGATGTTTTGTTTACTCACCTAACTGTGAAAGAGACATTGACATACGCAGCACGGTTAAGACTACCGAAGACATTCACCAAGGAACAAAAAGAAAAAAGAGCTTTAGAGGTCATCTATGAGCTTGGCTTGGAGGGGTAAATGGTCCCATAATAACCATTTGTTATAAGGATAAACAATCATATAAGCATTTCAACAAATATAGAGATATTATTTCTGAGTTATAAAAGCCAATAGTTTTGTATTGTATGCATGAAAACAGGTGCAAAGATACTATGATTGGCGATTCGTTTGTTCCCGGATTATCTGGTGGAGAGAGGAAGAGAGTTTGTATTGGCAATGAGATTATAATCAATCCTTCCATTCTGTTTCTTGATGAACCAACATCTGGTTTGGATTCAACAACAGCCTTAAAGATTGTTCAAATGTTGCAAGACATAGCAAATGTATTAATTTCTTCTCATTCAATTCAACAAGAAAAA
>Ga0209282_1000496_pt1 | contig 19119 bp, 5 predicted proteins | sample Mtrugardesep15_FD_187529 | JGI IMG/M metagenome (GOLD analysis project Ga0209282, IMG submission 187529) | Root nodule microbial communities of legume samples collected from California, USA - M. trunc garden sep15 (SPAdes) (version 2) | ecosystem: Host-associated > Plants > Roots > Nodule...
TTTAAATAAAAAACTTGTAAAAAAAAAAAAAAAAAATGAACTACTATAGTGGATTACTTGACGAATGCCTTGTAATGTATACCTCTCACTAAAACGTTCTTAATTTTGTACTACTACTACTAATACCAAATAATCCCTCTTTAGTATAAGTGGGCCTGATTTGTCTCGGTTAATAAATCCTCTAAATTTAATTTCATGCTTTGTTGAAAATCTGTCAGTCAACATGCAAACCAAATCATTCCGTTGAGTTGCAGCATTATTCAATATTCTTGGTAAAATGTAAAATAACACATTATTTCTCAATTAATTCCATAAAGAGATCCTTTTCTTATAAGCAGAGTAATCCGATCACATTGTCTTCTTCACTTTTCAAACGTTCAGATATAATGTTCCAATGATTTGATCCTTTTTGTTTTGTTAAAAGGGTTTGGTATATTGACGACCCTCAAAATGAGCGAGCCTCGTAATTATTATCTACTTAGTGCTGCTGCTTCTTTAATGAGAAGAAAGGTTATAAAGAATGCTAAAAAAACAAAAACAAAGGTCCTACTCCCATTCCCCTCCACACTCTTGTGTTTCGTCGCTAGGAAAACATAGAACATTTAGGATAAAAGTAATTATAGCTTGGACACCCAACCTTCATTCAAAATTTAAGATATCGGATATACAAGTCTCTTCATCTAAATATTACTTGTTGGGTCATGACTAACATGGTGTGGAGAGAGTTAACAACATAACTCTCTTAAAAAAGAACTCAATTTCTATTCAAGCTTCCATTTATTTGGTTTGTAGCCCAATTCTAATAAAAATAAAAATAAATCTAGATGTTTTGTAGTTTTTTTGCACAAACCAAAATTAGATGTTTCGTTGTTGATTCAAGGATTAGTTTTTTACCAAAGTAAAAGACAAAGGCACCTTGTGAGGGATAGCCTTGGCTACCTCAAAATACACGCGTATATATATATATATATATATATATATATATATATATTAATAAATGAGTATAATTTTATATTTAACTAGTCTAATAATATATATTTAGCTACCCTACATAAGTTTATTTGTACAAAAAAATGGTAAAAACATGAAAGAAAAACAAATATAATTTAATTGATATACTTATTCCTCAAGTTTTATCATTTTAATTTCTATAACAACAACAGAGAACTTCAATAACAATGAAAATGGTTAAGACAACACTCATAAAGAACATGGACAAACAATTTTTTTCATAAATAACTTGTTTACATTGAAAAAGACATTGTTAGTTTGTTTAGTACAGACTACATAGTCTTTATGGATGAATTTGGCTCCTTGAAACATCCTTAAGTTCAACTTTTCTAAATTACTAGTATTATTATTGTCGGCATTTATTTCTCTTGTGTTGTTACACTTTTTTGCTTAATGTTTAAATTTCATATATTAGTTTAAAAATTTATTTTATTTGTATGTGATCCCTTGTAAAGTTTACGCTAGCTCTGCCATTGTTCCAAGAGGTTTAAGTCATGGGAATACATTAAAATGCCTACTTGGAGGTCAAATATCCTAATTATATTTGATTAGAAATAAATAACCTACTTGACAAAAAAAGAAAAGAAATAAATAACATAAAACATATGAGAAATTGTTGGTCGGATGGGACATGTTTACAATGGTTGGCCGCAAGATGTTAACAAAAGGCTCACAAGACTCCATAAAAAATTAATTTAAGTTAAGGAGATGATAACTAAGTGCTTCACGATCTTTGCTTCAAAAAAATAAAAAATAAAAAATAGTGTTTCACAAACATTAGTTAAGGAAATCAATATAAAAATATTGTATAGAGAAGTGTGGAAAAGTTGTTATATATTCAACTTTATAAAAAGATTCATTTTTATGTTCGAGTCCGAACCGATCCAAATCAATTAAACCCAATTTCATCCATTTGAGTATCAATTTACATTACTAAATATCTATCATCCGAGATTCAAATCAAACAATTATATTATTTATCATTCAGAATGAGCATCACAAAAGAAATTAGTCTCTCGTAGTTAGTCAGATAGCTGTTTTTAATTCAATCAAAAGGAGAATCATGATTCCATGCGTCACCTAATCTTGCAAAACACGAAAAGTTGCTATTATAATTTAGAATACTGTTGCCATATATGATCTTATAAGAAATGAAATAGGAGAAATTGGTGAGAAAAACAAAATATAGCTTGGGTAAATTGGGATATACGAGTAAGTTGTATTTAACAAAAAACATAACGATGGTTTGGAATATGAAAGATGAACATATTTTGGTACTATTGAAGTTTGGTTGGATATAGACTTACTATCCAGTCATTCAATATCATGTTATATTTTATATTAATTTATATTAAAATAAATTTAAATTTTAAATAGATTCAGTTCTTAAGAAACTTCAAAATACCTAAGAATTCACCGATAAAAAGGATGGATTTGTTCAATGTATTTGTTGAGAAAATTGCAATGTGAAGGGTGTTTGTAAAGAAAATTAATTGAGTTTAGACATAGAAATCTTTTTTTAGACATAGGTGTTTAAATCTTTTTTTAGACATAGGTGTTTAAATCTTTTTTGATACATTACTCGAGGAAGCTTCAATTTGGTAGATATAACTTAAATTTTGGTTGGGAATTCATTGAGAAAACTTAAGTACCACGTTTGGAGATAGTGTCTAGTAAGAGCATAGAATATTATACATTGCTACTTTTTCTATTTCCTCTATTTCTTTTTCTCCTCTTTTTTTCTTTTTTCCTTTAATCTACCTTAAACTCTTTACAGATCGTATATATAGTCTTGGAATCAACGCCATATTCAAAGATGAATTAGCTCCATATACTATAGGTCTTTGCTAATAATGCCCTCAAGGTAATGGTTAAGAAAATCAAAAGTAGTATATTTACATTGAATTTAATAATGTTTTGACTTTTAAAAAGTTAAATTTTTCACTTTTCACCATTTCCTAGTACAAAGTTTCTGATTTTATCATCTTAACCAATGTCCCAAAGACACTCTTTAGCATTTCCTTAAATTATAATGACTCATTTTCCTTATCATCATAAACATCATGTTTAGAATCTTGCATAGAGTCAAAAGAGAAATGATATTTGTACAACTACTTTTTGACAACTCTTGAAATAACCGTCTCTCTCTCACATATGTTTTTATTCTCTCTTTTTCTTTCTCTCTCTATTGTTTTTGTCCAATCATAAAAGGAGAAAAGTGATTGTCACCAAAGTTGTCTAATATTGGTTGTACAAATATTACTCATCGAGTCAAAATAATGTGACTACGTGAGGACCCATATCTTCCTTCCTTCATATACAGGGGTCAAAGTTATTTCTAATCCTGCTTTTTAAGCAACTACTGTATTTTGCATTTCCTCAAAAGAAAAAAGTAACTATTTTGCATGGAAATTAATACTTCACAAATCAAAACTAGTGTAAATATAATCATTAACAAATTGTGAAATTCATTAATATTTCTACATGGATTAAGAATAATTGATATCACATTAAAGAAACTTGGTTTAGTCAATCAAAATAGAGAAGAATGTTTGATTGAATCTAATTGTAAGGCTGAACGGTAAAACATTTTTTTGCAGTATATAATTCAATGCTTTTGTAAACAAATTTGTAACAGAAATATAGATTAGAATAAAATCATTTTTCTTTTTAGGTAAATATATAGAAGTTTAGGTTAGTTAGGCTTCAAAACTCACCAGGATTAAGGCAGACCTCAAAGTTCAATGAGCACTGACAGAAGTACTAACTGAATAAACTTCTTACCAACCAAGTTAAATTTCAATAGTTAAGAATGAAAGTTGTTTCAACCATATAATTTTTTTTAAGGGATAAAGGACTAATTTGATAAAGGATTTGTGATACAAAAGTTCAATATTAAACTCTAGCTAAACAAGTTAATTTTCTGGTGTCCAAAAAACAAAAAAGATGTTACCATATATATGAATATGAGACTTAAAAGTAGTAGTGAATAGAATAACTGTGAAGATTGTCCATTATAACAGTTATATATCAGTTTTGGTTGCTTTATATGGTAATACAAAAGTTATGAACAAGTTGGTGTGGTTGGTTTGAACAGGTAGAGATCATTAGATTAAGACAAAAGGTTATTGCAGTTTGCTGAAAAAGAACCAATAATGCTTTAGATCATAGCAGACACAGGTTTGCTTTTTGGGGAATATATTATAAAACTGTTTCTCTACGAGGATTGGCGTGAACAGAGACACAACAGCACAACTATAGGAACCTAATATATTCAAGTGGTCCTGTTCAATAAATATTCTGCATATTCATTCATGCATATAAATGAGAAAAAGTATTCACAAAATGTGACAAAGTTTTAAATTATTGTTTTGGTCCGGTTACGGTTACGCTGCAAACTTTGATATTGCGGCAAAATGTTTGCAAATGCGACCTATGGATTAACAATTGCATTTACGATATCATTGCGGAGATCTTTAAAACTTTTATATTGCAGTTGTGGACAACAATTTAGAACTATATATTAATTTATCAACATTTTTGCTTTTTTTTTTCTTTTCTTTTTAGAATAAAATATATTTCATAACATTGGCTTCTTTCTTTATTCCTCTTTAGTAACTTTTTTTGAATTAATGCTGGCTTTGTCTGTCTATTCAAAAGATGATGATGTGGAAAATGGTGGGAAATTCTCCGATCCAAGTGAAAAGTTTAGATTGCGGGTCCACACTAATTGTTGTATAGCTTCACTTGCTTACAGCAAACAATTTAGTACAGAAAATAACATTTTCAATAAACAAAATAAATTGTACTAATGAACATGGAAAAACATGCATGCACATCATATACTGTTTACAGAAGAAGCTAGCAGTTAATGCTGTAGATGAATGCATTAATCTTCAGCTCTTACACATATATTTGCATGAAGATGAAGCTTTCCAGATCAAAATAGTAAGTATAAATAGTTTACTGCTTAAGTATGTTCAATAGTGGTTAACTAAAGTAATGTGAAGTCATAAATGTATATAAAATATAAGTTATACTAATTATATTATCCTATTATTTGTGTATAGTGCTTGCTTGAGGCAGCTCAAATTATACATTATTACCTTCGTCCTTATTTATAAGATCATTTTGCGCGTGTAAAAGATGTTTATAAAAAGAGATGGACTCAAGGTCACGGATACTTAAAAAATGTATTGAGGTAGTATAATGCTAGAAAAGAGTACTAGTATAACCTCTATTGAAATAGCAGCAGTTTTTCTAATAAATTGACATAAATGTTAGCTACATGAAAATACTACATTTAGAGAGAAAAGGATTGCATCTAGTATAACTGTAAACTAGAGAGAGAGTAGAAAAGCAAAGCAAAAAGAAAAAAAGTTGCCTCTTTAAACTAAAACAAAAAGAGAATTGAAGAAAAAAGAAAAAGTGATGAGTGACAAGAACTATAAAGAAAGCAGTGAGGCATAGTTATTGTATTTCTAAAGCCTTTCATTCTCTCTCACTCTTTGAAACTCTTTCAGCCAATTCCACGTTTCTTTGATAGAAAAAAAAAGAGTAACTATACTAGCTTCCAAAGACAAAGAGGGAAGTGTAGAGGGGGGGTGTATATATCAAGTGATGCGCTCAGGAAGTTGTGCATTGCAGCAGACCCTCACAGCAGAGGCTGCTTCAGTATTGAAGCATTCTCTTGTGTTGGCTAGAAGGAGAGGCCATCCACAGGTCACTCCTCTACATGTAGCCATCACTTTACTTACCTTAAGACTAAGTTCCTTCAAAAGGGCTTGTCTTAAGTCTCATCAACCTCACCATCAAACTTCACAACATCCACTTCAGTCTAGAGCTCTTGAGCTTTGTTTCAATGTAGCTCTTAACAGGTTACCAACAACACCTTCTCCTTTGATTCACTCTCAGCCTTCACTTTCCAATGCTCTCATTGCTGCATTGAAAAGAGCACAAGCTCATCAAAGAAGAGGTTCCATAGAACAGCAGCAGCAACAGCAGCAAACAGTTCTTACTGTGAAAGTTGAGCTTGAACAGCTTATTATATCTATACTTGATGATCCTAGTGTTAGTAGGGTTATGAGAGAAGCTGGATTCTCTAGTACTCTTGTTAAGAACAATTTAGAAGACTCTTTTTCACCTTCTAATTCTGTTTTTAAGTGTTATAATAGTTCTGGTGGTGGTGTGTTTTCAACTCCATGTTCACCTTCAACTAGTGAGAATCATAGAGAAAACATTAACCTTAGCAGTTTCAGACAGAACAATTTCATGGCTGCTACTAGTGCTAAGCACAGCTCTTCTGAGTTTAACTCAGTTCTCTTTTCGCCGCCAAAAAGAACTGAGTTGATGAGTACATCAGGTGGACTTGGCTTGACCCTTCATTCTTCCAGGTAATATTTTGCTTGATCAATAACAATAACACTAAGTAGCTCAGTAATTTGTGTATCCAAACATGCACTAACCTTTTAGTAGCATAACATGTGTTCTTAATTTGTTTGATTTAAGGTATAAAAGGTTTCATAATGACATATTAAATGCAACCAAAAAAGAAAGGTAAACATAAGTACATAAAACTAAAAGTGTTGTCTAGTTCTGATGGTGTTTTTGAAAGGTTATTAATTTGTTGTGCAATTTGTTGAGGAGTATGTACGGTTACTGAGCTATGGCAGAACACATGCTAAAAGCATTGTTGGTTGGTAGTAAGGCAAATATATGAAGAAGAGTCTTTTTTTCTGCCTCACTTTAGTTTGTCAGTATATAACAAACCTCTTACACGTTAATCAGTCAAATTATTTTGAGTTGGAGAAAAACAAAGACTACACTTTATCTAAAGGAAAATAAAGAAGGAAAGAGTAATACTATTTTCTTCTTTCATATAACAGAAAAGAATTTTCTGAGTAGTATGTACTTTGTTTAAAACTCAACAATGCCTATTTATTTGCTTAATTCTGGATGTTAATTTCTTTTTTGTACTTAATTTGCAGTGTCCTTGATTCCAAGATGAGCATCTCTCATGTGTTGGAAACAAAACCCTTTAGTAGTAATAAGGTGCATGAGGATAAACTTAATTGTTGTGAAGAATGTGCTTCCAATTATGAAAAAGAAGCTCAATTTCTCAGACCTGCAGGACAGAAGAAAACTTTGCCTTTCTGGCTTCAGTCTCATGGCACAGAAGAACAAAATAAGGTAGCAAATCATTGAATGGAAAACTCTTTTTTTTTGTTCTTTCATCTATTTATAATCCAATACATGATGCTTTATTTTTCAAAGAGCAACGTTTAACGGTAAATAAGATTATTGCGTTATGCATACAACAGTATTGTGTATCTATCAACTCTTAAGTGCATCTTTTATAAAGCTAAACATAACATCAAAACACATATATGATAGTACTATTGGCTTATGAATAATTCAACATTTTCAGGATGCATTAATCGAGTTGAAAAGAAAATGGAATAGACTATGCCACTGTCTACACCAAAACAAACAGCACCAAAACCACTGGAATAGGAGCAACAACAATCACAGTTCAAACCTCAATAATTCATCAAGCATCATATCTCACACCTCCAGTCTTACACCTCGATTCCGTCGCCAACAATCATGCAGCACAATTGAGTTCAATTTCAATGATAAAAGGGAAACAACAAAGCCAGTCTTTGATTCCATTGCAAGCATGGAAGGTAAAGAAGTAAAGATTAGTCTTGCACTTGGCAATGATGATTCAAGTGAAAAGGTAGAAAATAAAACTGATACAACACTACAACAAGATCATGTTTTTAAAATATTGCAGGAGAATGTGCCATGGCAATCTGAAACTATTCCTTCAATATCAAAAGCCTTGTTTGATACCAAATCAACAAAACAAAATGAAATTTCATTTACATGGTTATTTATGCAAGGCAATGATTTCATAAGCAAAAGAAGATTAGCACTGGCTATTGCAGAATCAGTTTTTGGTTCAGCTGATTTGGTCCTTCAATTGGATATGCTAAAAAAGGAAACTTTAATAGCCCCATGTTCTGAAATGCTGTTAGGAGCATTGAGAAAACATCAACAGCTTGTGGTTTTGATTGAAAATGTTGATTCTGCTGATACCCAATTCATGAAATTTCTCTCAGATGGATATGAAAAAGGAAAGTTTGAAACTTTAAGTAACAAAGAGGGGAGTTTAGGTCAAGTAATATTCATCTTAACAAAAGGTGGATCCACAAGCATTGAAGAGAAGAACAAAAAAACTATTATCAATTTGTTGTGGCAAATCAATGAAACTAAGCCTAATTTCTTGAGCCCCAAGAGAAAAGCTGAATTTGATTTGTTTTCCAAAATCAAGAACCCTAGAATTGAAGAGAATGAAAAGGGGTTGTTGATTTCTGAACAAGGAAGCAAAAAGGAAGAATTTTTAAGACAATCAAGCTTTAACAGTAACACCCTTGATCTGAACATGAAAGCTGATGAAGAGGAAGATGGTGAAGATAAAGCAATTGAAAGTAGCTCAATTTCAAGTAATTTGACTAGAGAAATTATGGAGAATCCATTGAAATCAAATGTGTTTCTTGATTCAATTGAGAACAAGTTTGAGTTTAACACAAGTTCAGACAAAGACAGGGAAAAGACACAGTTTTTTCTGTTTAAGATTAAAGGGTCATTTGAAGATGTTTGTGGTAAAAAAAAAGTGGTGAATTTTAGTGTAGATGAAAAAGTGATTGAAGACATGTGCATGGGGTGTTGTTTTTTTACTAACCAAATGTTTGAGAAATGGCTAAAAGACATTTTTCAAAGCAGTTTAGAAACAGTTAACTTGGGAGGGAAGGAAGGTATACATTTTAGACTTTGTTTGGGTGATAGTAGAAATTGGGATAGTGGGTTTATGGATTCTTCTCTGCCTAAGAGTATCCAAGTTAATTACTTCATAGAATGAGTAATTTGGGTATTGAGGGTTGTCTTGTAAAATGGGATAGTTTGGGTAACTTCTAAATTTCATAGTAGTATGTGTTTGTATTTTTATTCCTTCTCGTAAACATTATGTTATGTCAATCAATTTTTGCAGTTCAATTCTAATATAGTGCCATCAAATTTATTTCCCATCATGCATGATGAAAAATTTACAATGTTAAGGTATATGAGGTAAACGAATTTAACATGATTTTCATACCGAGAGAATCACACTGTCATAGTTGGACAATTTTAAATTTAAGGATTAATAGTGTTTTTCACTCTTATAATATATGTCATTTTCGGTTTTTACCTTTGTAAAATTTTCGGTTTGATTTGCACCCTTATAAAAAAAAAATCCGGAATACCCTCTCTCCCATCCAACTCACAAAATCCGCTTATGTGGCGCTGACTTGGTTTTTTTTTAATTTTATTTTTTTCATAGGCCACATCAGAAAATGAATTTTTTAAAATTCTAAAAAATAATTTAAAATCATTTATATTAATTCAAAAATTAAAAAATAATTTTAAAATTTCCAAGATTAATTTTTGAAAATAAAAAATTTGTAAATATTAGAAAAAAAATCTGGCAATTTTTTTTAAAAAAAATATGATTTTTTCCAATATTTTAATTTTGAAAAAGATTTTATAAAAATTTTGGAAAAAAATATCTGAATTTTCGAAAAAATGATTTTTTTTTCCAGAAATTATTTTTTGTACAAAAAAATTTAAAAAACTTTTTTCCAAACAAAAATATGACCTTTTTTTCAACTTTTGAAATTTTCTTTAATTTTAACAATTTTTTTATTTTAAAAAATTCCAGAACTTTTGAAAATTAAAAATTTTGAAAAAAAAAATCTGACCTTTTTTTTTTAAATTTTGTAAATTTGCTTTTTTTTTATTTTGAAAATTAAATTTCTGAATTTTTTAAAATCTTTTTAATTTTGAAAAAAAATCTAAATATATTTCTTGATTTTTAAAATTTTGAAAAAAAATCTTATAGTTTTTTTTTCTGATTTTTCTTAAATTTAAAAAAAAAATTGGTTATAATTTTTTTTCGTAAATGAAGTTTTATTATTTTTTGGATTTTTTTTATTTTCAAATGAATATATATTGATTTTTTAAATTAATATAAATTCATTTTTATTTTTTTAAAAAAATAGGTACAAATGCCACGTGTACCCTTAAAAAAATAAAAAATAAATATTATACAATCAGCATGTCACATAAGCATATTTGCACAGTCAGCATGCCACATAGTGTACCACGTCAGTAAATATGCACAGACATATGGGGGAGGGGGTTTTCGGAAGAAAAAAAAATTACAAAGGTACAAATCAAACCGAAAATTTTACAAGAGTGAAAAACACTATTATTCCCAAATTTAAAACTTTATAATCAAATATTACTAGTCATTATTGGATTACTGAAATGATAAGGAATCTAGAATCCACTCATCATTACGAGAAATGCATGACCCATATTTTAATACAGCTAATCATCAATTAATTTATCTTCCTTCACTGCAAGACAAAATTGAGGCTTCCAAATTTATTTCTTGGAAACTTTGTATCATTGTTTTGATTTTGTGCCTTAGTTTAAGGAAGGAAAGTATTTCTTTAGCATAAGTAATTGAGTGTCCTGCTGTTTTTATTACGTAATAAAATTGCCTTATGTGGACTTGGGTCCTCTTTGTAATAAAAAAATTAAAAAAATTGCCCTATGATAAGTGGATGATCGATCATGGACATGGACAATGTGTTAATTAAAATTACATTAGCAAAATTTTTTTTTCAATTTACTTATCTTTCAAGTGAACTTTAAATTACTAAGATTCATTTTCATCAAAAAACGATGATTTACTATCAAAATAAATAAATTGAAAAACCATGATTAACATAAAATAAATTGCATTAACAATAATTGAAACTAAAACAAATAATAACACAATTTTTAATGTAATAACATGGCATGAAGGCAGCCCCCCCTTAAGAAGCAGAGGCAGTTGGTTTACGCGATGCTATAGTTTGGCCGGGAAGTTTGGGACTATCACATGTGTACATAGAACTAGATTGTAAACTAGTGGTTGACAAAATAAGTGATAGGACTAAAAATCAAGCCGAATTTGGCAATATCATTACTGCATGTAGAACCCTACTACAACAATTCTCAAACTTTAAGATAAGTTTGATAAGGAGACAAGCGAATTCGGTCACTCATTGCTTGACAAAGGAGGCAAAATCGTATGCTCGTCACCACGTTTTTAATTTGATTCCATCTTATATTGCTATTATTTTGAGGAATGAAATAACATAAGTTTCTGTTTGTCAAAAAAAAACTAATTATTTATTTCATAAAACTCAACAAAAGAAAAGATGTTTTAGAAGGCATCACCACAAACTACAAACATTAGAGCAAGACGAAATTCAACTTAAAAAAGACAAGAAAACAAAAAGGGCAACAAACGAGCATTCTAAAAAGCAAAGGTTCCCAAGACCAAAGCCACTACAACACTAACACCACTCAACCTGGTAGAACCCGAATGTTTAGGACTAGGAGCCGGAGCAATCTTGCCGATAGGACTTGATGAAGGAGCATTCCCAGCAGGAGACATTGATGGAGAGTATATAGGGGCAGATGCAGAAGCTGATAACAATAAAATGTTGATAATCAACATTGATACAATCAAGAGAAAATTAAATTTCATAATTGCTAAGTTATTCAGAGAATGATTTCTTGTATGATGTTGAATTGAAATTCAAACGTGTGAAAAGATTGAGAGATAGTAGATTTTATTTATAGCAAGGTTACCTCGTTAAGATGTTAATGATTAATGAGTACCGTAATTATAGTGTCTATATATTTTAGAAATTAATGGGTTTTTTTTTTAAAAAAATATTATTTATAATCATTTCATTTTAAATTACATAAATCATTACTATTGATAACCCAAAAGCGCTTAGATGAAATAAAACGGGTCTCTTATAATTTAACCAATGTCCTAAGTTCGAAACCGGCCTTAAAAATGCAGCAATTACTCTTTAAACACCTCAAAATTGTTCACCTTATTGAAAAAATCCAATCAAGATTTATGATCAAATCGGATTTTACACAAAAATAATTGACCGAAAGTTCGGACTTGATCATGACGAAATTGAGATGCCCAAAGAACAACTATCTTATATCTTACACCATGAGTTTTGTATACTATTTGTTGTCATAATTTACGCACGCCTTTGTTTGGAAAAAAGGCTGATCCAAACATGCATATGCAGTTAATGCGGAAAAATTCTTTCTTGGTTACAAACACAAGAAAAAAAGTGTTTAAACACACACATGATTCAACAAAATTAAAGAAAAAACTATTAAATGATATGACTAAATTCTTTTTCATTTATTTTTCTTTACTTTTGTGAGTGTGTCCAAACCTTTTTTATTTGTAGTTGTGTTTATGTAAGTCTTTTTCGTTAATGCGTACCTTGTAAAATCGCACGCATTTTGTATTATGAACCAATTTTAGACTAAAAATAAAATTATCAACAAAATCAATTTATTTCCAAAAATGAATGATGATGCATCTCTAATTTAGGCAAACTTAGGCAAATCATTCAATAATTATTAATCTATTACCTTTAAAAATGTATTGTACCCAAACATTTAGACGAGATGGTAAAAAATTCTTTCCGTTTATCGGTTCTAAATTTAAATACACTTATGAAAATGCAGCAGTGTTATATTATATCTCTCTAGAGATAATTTTGCTCTCTATTGTAGTCCTAAACGGTTCAAGGCTGAGTCACGTGTAGTGATACCCGATTCAATATATAATTGTTGTGGATACCCGATTCTAAGGCTGAGTCGCGTGTAGTGATACCATCCATTTGATTCATAACAAAATCAAACCATTTCTAAAAACAAATTGTATTTCATTTAATGACTCGTTATAGGTATCTTACATCTTAAATGAAGAGGATCTTGACCCTTAAAAAAATTAAGTTTAATTTCAATATAAAATAATTTTTGGCGTTATACTTTAGTTACTTTTTGGATGAATACTAAATTATCATAAATCCCTTCTTCTAAGAAATCAGATGGTTAAAAAGAATAAAAAAATACATATGTTTTGGATAGGAAATAACTCAAATTCAAATGTTATAAAGTAGCATCACACGAATATTTGAAATACATTACCTTTTAATTAGTCAAAAATTTGTTAAAGAAAATAAGCTTTTGAATTTTTTGTTTTAATTTTAAATAAAAAATAATATTAACTGTTAAAAAATAATATTAATTGAGATAGTGGGTTTATGGGTTCTTCTTTGCCCACGAGTATCCACGTTAATTTCTTTATAGACCGATTAAGTTTAAGTACTTAAATGTTCTTCTTGTAAAATTGTCAATGTGGTGTAAAATGGGATTAGTTTGTGTAACTTCTAAATTTCACAGTAGTCTATGTTTTTCTTTTCCCTTCTCTTGTAACCGTCATGGTATGTCAATAAATTTTTGCAGTTTAACTATAACATATGCCGTGAATTTTTTTTATTCACATAATGCCATGATGAAAAAAATTTCATGTTATGGTATATGGTGGGTTAAAGAATTCCGACATGAGAGTTCTCATTAGCATATTTTAGTTGGTGGTTGAAAGCGAATTATGTTACTATTATTTTCAACTATCATTATCGGTGATTTAATTTTCTTCAATGTTTGACTTTTAGTTTTTTTTTAAAGAGTTTGTTTGTGTTTGCCTTTTTGAGTTGTTTCTCTAGCTATATAAACTCTTTATTGTTTCGCATTATTTTGTCATCCCTAATTTGATGGGGAGTCTAATCAATATTCAAACTAAGAATCTATCGATAACTCGTTATCTTAATTATTTGAGTCCAATCATTAGGTTAAAAAAATAAATAATTCTCTTTATAATTAATTGTGCACTATACTTTAAAAATTCATTTCTTAGAAGTCTACATCATAAGAACACACATCATGATTATTATGTAGGGCTTCAACCATGCACAATTAAACATGTATAAATCTTGATCGCCACGTAGTATTTGATTTCAACCTTAAAAAAATGTTTCAACAATTCAAATTTGTTTGATGAATTTTCACACAGATTGTTCTCAAACATCAATTAGAGATGGGACGGCCGAGATCTGTGACAACACCAACTCTTATTCCATGTAATTATATGTGCAACCAACAAAAGAAAATTAGAAAATCAATATACTTATAATTTAATCATCGATAAATTTATCTGCCTTCACTACAAGACAAAATTGATACTTCCAAATTCATTTATTCAAAACTCTATCATTCATTACTTTTGACCTTAATGGTTAGTATTTGATTGGACAGCGGAAGTGCTCTCTTTTTCCATCTTAGAACAATATCATTGATTTGATTTTCTGAGTTAGTGGTGTGATCGTAACTAATTGAGTGTCCTTCTCTTCTAATCAGGTACTACTTCCTCCGTTCCATAATATTTGACTTAGTTGACTCTATTACGCATATCAATGTATGACTTTGAGCTTAAATATATTGAATAATATATCAAAAAAAATTATGAAAATTTGATATTTTGAAAATACTCATCGAGACGAGTCTAATGACATCTTATATGATATTATTTATCTTCGTATATTAGTAAAAAAATATGGTCAAATAAATTAAGTCAAAATTACAAAATTCCAACTAGGTCAAATATTATGGGACGGAGAGAGTATAAAATAGGTCTATGATAAGTGGTTGATCGATATGATGTACATGGACAATGTCATAATTAAAATTGCCCTCTTCCGATAGAATTTAAGTAACAATAACTAAAATTAAAACAAATAAATAGAGTAATTTTCAATATGATAATTAACTATATTTCATAAAATTCAAACCAAGGAAATAAAAATGTTTTAGAAGGCATCACCACAAACTTAGAAAAAAGACGACAAGTGAATATTCAACTTAAAAGAAAAAAGACAAGAAACAAAAGCAATGTTTGTCCACAAACAAACATTCTAAATAACAAAGTTTCCTAAGACAAAAGCCACCACAACACCGACCCCAACAGACCCACTCATCCTTGTGGAACCCGAACGATTAGGACTTGGTGCCGGAGCAGTCTTGCCGGTAGGACTTGGTGAAGGATCATTCGCAGGGCAACCGTAGCTGATGACAATGAAATGCTGAGAATCAACATTGATACAATCAAAAGAAAAACAAAACTAGATCTCGTCATTGCTTAGTTGTTCGGGGAAAGGTTGATTGAAATTGAAATTGAAATGTGTGATAAGAGTGAGCGGTAATAGTGTTTATTTATAATGAAATGAAATGTTACGAAATAAATGACATTAACGAGTACCACAATCATAGGTGACCCACCGCGTTACTATTATTACTATCATCATAGCATAATGTTTAAACACAATGAATGAATTTTGTATTATGTTTGTTAACTAGTACCACAATCATAGGTGACGCGTTTGTATTATGAACAAATTTTTCGACCAAAAATAAAATTAAATAATGAACAAAATCAATTTATTTCCAAAAAAGAATGGTACTGCATCTCTAATTTAAGCAAATCATTCAATAATCAGTAATGTACCATTGCACGAGTAAGCCATTAATTACCACGCGTTTGATTCATCAGCAAAATCAAATCATTTTTAAAAGAGATTAAAAATACCATTAAAAAAATCATTTCTTAAAACAAATCGTATTTCATCTCTCACATAGGCAAAGACTATCTCTATATTTATACTTTTCTCAACAAAAAAATATCTATATTTATACAGTATACTACTGAAGTTATATATATAAATGTGTGTGAATTGTTCAACGAATTAAAAGGAAGAAATTAAAAATAAAATCAATTATAATTGTTTAACTATTTTTTTATGGTGAAATTGCATATTTGGTCTCCTAAATAATTTATGAGTTTTGTTTTGGTCCCCCAATTGTTAAAAGTTTCGTTTTGATCCTTCAGATATGTTTAGGTCAGTCAATTTGGTCTTACACCGTTGATTTTAACCCAAAATTTCATAGGTGGACCAACGTTGTAATGGACCCTCAAATATCACAAACAATCAAGCATATGATTTAGGATGATTGTGTAATAAGCACGTTGAAGCTACCCGTTCCGCTTTCAAAGATCATAAAGTTTGGGACGCTGGTTTCATGAATAAGTTGTTTCGAATAAGCAGTTTGTTTATAAAAAGAGATCCTAATAAGTTGTTTTGCATAAATAAGTTGTTTCAATAAGTTGTTTTTGAAAAAGAGATCCTAATAAGTTGTTTTTCATAAATAAGATGTTTTGAATAAGCTGTTTTTTTTAAAAGAGATCCTAATACGCTGTTTTGCATAAATAAGTTGTTTTTTGAAAAAAGAGATCCTAATAAGTTATTTCAAATAAGTTGTTTTTGAAAAAGAGATCCTAATAAGTTGTTTTTCATAAATAAAATGTTTTGAATAAGTTGTTTTTTTAAAAGAGATCCTAATAAGCTGTTTTGCATAAATAAGTTGTTTTGAATAAGCTGTTTTTTAAAAAGAGATCCTAATAAGTTGTTTTGCATAAATAAGCTATTTTTTAAAAAGAGATCGTAATAAGCTGTTTTATAATTATTATATTATTCATTTAAATTATTTATATATTAAATTATTTAATTAAAAATTAATATAAAAATCCGAAGAAAAAAAGTGCACTAAAAAATATGTTCAAATATATTAAACTGGTTTCAAACCGGTTTTGAACTTGAACTGAATTGTTTTTAAAAATAAACCAGTTTTTTTTAAAGTGGTTTTAAAAACTGAACTGTAACCGTTGTTGTGGTTCAGTTCCAATGCAGTTTAGAACCATGAACACCCCTATTATTTAAGGTAAGACGCCGGAGGAGATTTGCAAGGCTTTCAACATTAAGAATGACTTTACTTCGGAGAAAGATAAACAACTTCACCTACAATACCAATGGGCTTTTGAATGATTATAATTTGCAGCTTATAATCTCGCTCAAGGATTATGTTATGCTTAGTTTTATTCATGGGAGAGTTGCAATATTTATGTTAAGTTTCGCTTTTTCGATAGCAGGTCGTCTCACACTCCTCAAGTCAGTGTTACATCCACTACCTTCTTAGGGTTAGGGGTGACAAATGTGATAAATCGTAAGATGCATCTTGTTAACTGGAAAAACATTTGTCAACCTAAAGTGAATGGTGGGTTGGGTCTTAGATCAACTTATGACTCCAATAGAGCCTTTCTTGTGTGAGGGTAAATATTATCTATGGACTCAAGTCGTTCGATCTAAATACAAGTGTGGCTCTCTCACTATTCACAAAATCAACGATGCTAAATCCGGGTTTAATCTATGAAAAGGCATAACTAAAAATATGGTTTGGAGAATTGGCAATGGTAGAGAAATTAGCCTCCAACATTGGACTTCTTGCTCCGTATAACATTGGTCCTAAATATGCTCCTTTCAATGAATTTCTCTATGGATGCAAATGCTGATTGGAATCTCTCTAAGCTAAATTCTGTCAGTTCTCCAACATTGTGTAGTAAAATTACATTAATGCTTCGCCCTTCTCTTGAACTTGGTTACAACAATGTTTCTTGGAACGACACTCCTAATGGTGTTTTTACCGTTTTCCTCTGCTTGCAAGGAAGTTCACCCTCCAAAATTGATCTATGACGACCCTATTTTTTAACTCAATTGGCAATGTGAAGGTCCAAAGAGAATGCGACTAGTGTTGTGGAAAATTTCCCATAATGCTCTTTTAAAGTTTAATTAACCATCTTCGTTTTTGCGAGGGATTACCTATTTTTGGAGACTGTGAGCGCTGTCAACATACACTAGAATCAATTAACCATGTGTTTCGTGGTTGCCCATTTGTTCTACATGGTTGGCAAGAGTTTCATCATAGTTCTAAAATAACTTATGTAGAAATCAGGGCGTGTTTGGATGAATCTGAAGAAAAAATTAGTTTGTTTCATCTATGATTTTGTTTTTGTTGAATTATATTGTTGAAATTGTTGTACTTGAGCTATGTTGTTGTAAGTTGAGGTATAATGTGATTTAATAATTGATTTTTTATTTTTATGTTTTGTATAATTTGGGATTATATAATCTAAAAAAACTTAAACGTTCATATTATAGAATCCAAAATGTAAAATAAGGATTTTGAAAAACACACTAGAAGAATGAAGGTAGAAAAAAAAATTCACAAATTTTTGAAAATTGTTCTTATTCCTTTTAAAATCATTCATTCTCTAAAAGAATGTCCAACATTTTTTAACTTGAGTTAATTCATACTGAATATTTTTCAACGTAAGTTAAATCATACAACGAGAAAATCAAGTTTGAGAAGAGCAACTTTCCAAATTTTCAAGGTCAAACCACTAACCAATAAGCCCAAGTTCTAGATATGGGTTCAAATTTCAATTACAACCCAAAGCCAACAGCAACCAAATCACACACGTTACAACTCGAATAATAGACTTGGGTAGATTGGTTCACCAACTCCCATGGGTCCCACTCACCAACCACCCCACTAACTCCCTACTTTCTCAAATCTTTTTTATATAACGTCCTCTTTGATACTCTAACATTAATCTCTTCTTATCCATTCTCACCCGTTTCCATCGCTGAAACAACAACGCCAATGGCACCGCAACAGGAATCAGAGATTCCACCAAATTTCTGGGGTCACACCCCCGAAGAAGAATACTACACCTCCCAAGGAGTTCGCAACACCAAATCACACTTCGAAACTCCCAATGGCAAGATCTTCACACAGTCCTTCCTCCCACTCAACGGTGAAATCAAAGCCACCGTTTACATGACCCACGGTTACGGCTCCGATACCGGCTGGCTCTTCCAAAAAATCTGCATCACCTTCGCCACCTGGGGTTACGCCGTCTTCACCGCCGATCTCTTAGGTCACGGCCGTTCCGACGGCCTCCGTTGCTACCTCGGCGACATGGACAAAATCGCCGCCACCTCACTTTCCTTTTTCCTCCATGTCCGCCGTTCTCCTCCCTACAACAACCTCCCGGCGTTTCTCTTCGGCGAGTCAATGGGTGGTTTAGCTACAATGCTGATGTATTTCCAATCAGAACCAGACACGTGGACGGGTTTAATATTCTCAGCGCCGCTATTCGTGATTCCCGAGGATATG
>Ga0209282_1000497_pt1 | contig 19118 bp, 10 predicted proteins | sample Mtrugardesep15_FD_187529 | JGI IMG/M metagenome (GOLD analysis project Ga0209282, IMG submission 187529) | Root nodule microbial communities of legume samples collected from California, USA - M. trunc garden sep15 (SPAdes) (version 2) | ecosystem: Host-associated > Plants > Roots > Nodule...
ATTTTTAAATGTCATTAACATTCATAATTAGAGAATAAGATAATAGATTGTAAATTGTTTTTTTTAAAGAGATTGTAAATTGTTTTTAACTCTTTAGATATTTAGAAGTTGAATTATAGAAAAATTTGTTTTTAATGAGATTAAGATTTAGTTTGTTTGTTCTTTAAAAAAAGATTAAATTAGTGTGTTTTATGATTTATCGAGAGAGTTTGTTTAAATTTGTTTTTAAGAGAGAAAAAATAGGGGGAGATTGAAGCGAAAGACACAAAAGGATATAATTTTGATGACGTGTCAAAAAATTAAGAAGGGATAAAATTATATTTTTGGTAGACATTAAGTTTCATATATAGAGAATAAATTATTATTTTTAACAAAATAAATTTTGATAGAAACTTTTTTGAAGGAAATTTTTGATAGAAACTTAGATACAAACAAAACTAAAATATTGAAAATGGAATTTTAAATCTTAAATAAAAGGGGCCCAAATATCGATTGACTTTTATAATAATCATTTTTCAAGTTAGCGTGTGAAATTTCTAAGTTATAATAAATGCATGAAAATGAAACTTAGAAAAAAAAATAGGTATAAAAGAAAGGGTCAACTATATATTAGGAATTTTTTACAATGTACTAATTTGCACATGTTGTAAAATTTAAAATAATAAATTTGTATTAGAACTTGTGCATTTTATATTAATAATATAATAATTTTTTAATAAATAATAATTTTTTAGTTAGAAGTTGATACTTTTAGTTGTTTTAACATTGAAGTATGTTATGTAACTATAAAAAACATTGTAGTATGTTATGTAAAAAAAAACATTGTTAGACAAACCCATTATTATTTATTTTTTTAAAGAAATAAAACCCATTATTTTATATCAACTACGTAAGCTAAGTAATAATAGTCCTGGTCTTTTATTCAAAAAAAAAAAAAAAACCCGTGGTCTTTGTTTAAATAAAAAATATCCGTGGTCTTGCCACTTGTGGTAATATTTTTAGATATTCAAGTAATAATAGTCCTTTCCCTAAAATAAAATAAAACTAATAATAGTCCTTATCATTAACTACGTAAGCTAAGTAATAATAGTCCTTGCAGCTTGTAGGTTGTTTAGCTCTTTCTATTGGTTCTTCTTGCGTTTTGCTTAATTTTGTTAGAATTTGGTTTTTGCCCTCATTTTTTATGGGCTTAATTTTTTTATGTTTTTTTTATTGTATTGTCATGTAGACGACCGCTCATGTGCTCATTTTTCAGATAGTGGGGCATGGAAAGGGAAATCTTTGATATATTTAGGACGGTTGACGTGAATATTCCTCTCTTTGAAGTGATCGCATAGCTTCTAAGTTATGCCAAGTTTTTTAAAGAGATTTTCACACAAAAGGAAGTTGGAGGGAAATGAGAGGGTCAACATAAATTATAATGTTTTTGCACTTATACAACATCTCGCAATGTAATGGCAAATTCGGCAAGTATATCAAAACGTATAAATAAAAAGTAGTAAATCATCTTCATCGTTGTTTTCTACTCGACAATTAAAGCAACAATACTTAATAAAAACTATAAATTTAAGTGTTTTCAAGAGTTTGGTTTACAATTGAAAATAAAAGATAGTTAGAAATAGAGTGATGACGAGCAATTAGGATTTTGTTAATCCCCTGTGTCCTTGTTTGGTCAATCTAGTGCCTAATCTAATTCACAATTTGAGGTTTATGTTCACGTCATTTAACAAGTAGATCAAACTCGTCTTCGATATAAGACTCCATTTATATAATATAAAACCCCAATCTCTTAGGTGAAACTCATATTATCAAAAGCTTTAAAAAAATAAGTAACACTAATTAATCTCTTATCTCTAGGTAAAATACCTTAGCCAATAATATATCTAGATAAGGTCACACAAAGAATACCTTGATTGAAAAGGAAAGGAAATTGAACAAACAAATCATTAATTGATCACAAAGGTGGAGACTTGAACAAACCAATCGTTAATTTTTTGCATCGAATGAGATTTGGAATCTGATGAAGCATCAATGAGAAGACTTGGTTACAAAGTTAAAGACATTATTACAAGATAAAAACCAAAAACAAAGACAGCTTGAACGAGGAATTCATCAACCATTTCTAGATGTGGGAAAGGAAGGATATTGTGATTGTGTAGGTGTGGGGGGTGCAACATTTGATCCAGATGATGTAATTGCAAGACCAAACCCTTCCTGAGTTGATTTGGAACTGTGGCGGTGTAACAGTTGCAGGGAAATTGATTTGAGGAGCAGGAATTTTAACTGGACCATACAATGCAGCTTTGACCATTTCAGGATTGAGTTGCCGCTTGCTCTGTGCGACGGTGACAAGCTTAAGTCACTCTGACTTGTGTTTGCAAATGCCCAAATTTGTTATTTAGATGAACACTTACATAATATAACGAATGAATGAATTAAATAATGAAAGAGATTGAAGAAAGAAAGAAAGAGGGAGGTGACCTGAGCAAGGATGTCATTGGACAAACCGGAGCCTCGGAAGAAGGAAACGGCTTCAACACGGCTGATACGGCCGTCACCATCCAAATCGGCACGACAGAAGTAAGCATAGTAGAGATCCACATTAGGCACGTAATTCAAGCAAAGTGTAATTTACTCTAATTTCTAATATAATTTTTAAGGTTAAATAAGTAAATGGTCCTCTTAAATATATCAACATTTGATTTTAACCCCTCTAAAATATTTCTTAGGTTTTTGGTCTCTTTAAAATTTTTCATTCATGGAATTAGTCCCTATTTTTAGTTAACGCATGTCTAAACATCATATTTTTTAATGAAATTTTTCTAAAAATGAATAGAATATTATGAAAATCTCTCCTATAAAAAAAAGAAAGAATTGTTTAACAAATATTGTCATAATTTTCTACCTATTTCTGAAAAATTTCATTAAAAAATATAAAGGTTGGACATGAGTTGACAAAAAAAGTAGGGACTAACTTCATACATGGAAAACTTTGGAGGGACCAAAAGCCTAAGAAATATTTTAAAGGGACTAAAATCAAATGTTGATATATTTAAAACGACCATTTTCTTATTTAACCATAATTTTTATCTTTAAATACTAAATTTCCCATATTTTAAATAGAACTCCGCTATTACAATACCTTGGTTTGAAAAAGAAAGAAAATTGAACAAACTACAGAGGATATACCTTGGTTTGAACAAGCACATAATTAGTATACCAAAAAAAAAAGAACAAGCACATAATTAATTGATCACAATTTGAAGACTTGAACAAACCAATCGTTAATTAATCACAAAGTCAAACACATTACAAGATTAAACAAAATACAACAACTTGAAGGAGGAATTCATCAAACCATTTCTATACTGGAATTAAGGACAAATTAGCCTCATCTTTTTCGTTCCCAAATTCCACATCTGCAAGTTCACCATGCTTCTCCTTGCAGTGTATGTACAGCACCGTATTAACCACAATATTGTAAAGCATAAGAATAGCAAGTATAGGAGAAAACACTAAAACCAATACCAAACTGTAACCACTTATCTTCAGCAATATCACTTCCAAGAATCCAAACAATAAAATGGTTGACAAAACTAACCTTTTCATTCCCTTCACCAATTTCCAACTTCTCCTCAACGGTTCAAAACCCCAACTTGATTCCACCACTACAATAATTTTCACAAAGCTCAAGTTAACTAGCAAATACGTCAGAAGAGGGAGTAAAACAATCATGAAAAGTACCATGAAGCATAACACAACCAAGTTAGGGTTAGTTGTGAGGTCAACATGGCCTAAGTAAGTGATGAGAAACAATACAAGTGCAATGAGAAGTCCAAATAGAAAAAAGATGAAGAAGAAGACGACGAATGCAACAGTTGCGGTGGCGAGGAGGGGGAAGAAGGAAGTGACGATGGATTTGAGGGCTTCTTTGAGTTTGACTTGCCGGTTAAAGAAGGCGTGGAAGACGCTGTAGGTGATGGCGATGACCGCCCCGAAGGCAATGATGGAAGAGAGAATGATGAAGAGGAGAGACAAAGAGATGATTGTGGTGGGATTGGTCGTGAGTAGCTGTTGAAAGTTTTTGGAAAAGTATTGGAAGAGGAGGGATAAGAAAGAGCAGGGTAGGAGGAAGATGAGGGAGAGAGTGAGGTAGTGACGAGGTTGAGCATTTACTATGCTTTTAGATTCTGATAGAACATTCCACATGTTTGGAGCCATGGTATAAGCTAGGGTTTTTTTTTTATTTTTACCAAAGGTATAAGCTAGGGTTGTTAAGCTAAATGAAGAAGAAGAAATTAATGCAAGTGAAACTGAAGTGAAATGGATCTATATAAATGCCTTTTGTGTACATGACAAGTCTTGAATTCACATTCCTTTATAAAAAAAAAATCTTGAATTAATTCACATGTCCAACTCATTAAAATATATGTATCGAAGAAAGAGTCAAATAATGTCAATTCACTTATTGGACTTTTCCTTTTGGACTATGAGTTCATTAACCATTTCTATAATGAAATTGAGGACAAGTTGTATCCAAGGAATAAGAAAAACAAATGTTTTTGAGAAGTCTTTGTACACTCGAGTTTTTGTTGGTTGTCAAATACCCTCGAGAGTAAATTAATTCAAGATTTAATTCCAATTGAAAATAATAAAAAATTAAAAAATAACATCATATTAAATGATTATTTATTTTTTCGATGAGCTTAAATAATTAGATGTTGAATACTATATTTAACAAAATTTTATACGTTCACATTCTTTTTTTCATTTTGTATAGTTAAGAAATAATTGCAATAAAAAAACATAATTTCAAAAGAACTAGCATTATTGTGAATATTCATCATTTTGGTGATTAAAATTGTAATTAAGGTCTAACATATATATTCTTTTTATTACAAAAAATTCAATAGATTTGTCAAAATTGTGAAATGACAATTTCAATCTTAAATTAAATAGATTATTTAAGTTAGTGAAATGTCATTTTAGAACATCTATCAAAACTAATTAATAAAGTCTTGAATAGTCTCACTTAAACCAAAATCAACATAAAACTTTCAAATTATAGTGCAAAATTCAAAAATAATAAAATAGATAAAACTTTCTTAGGCACATCTTGTGCCGAAGATCTTTTGGTTTGATAATATAATTCATTTTAGTCTGTTAAAAAAAATACTAAATTTTCAATTTTTATAAATTTAATGAACTACATTATCTAATAGCTGAAAATTGGCATTAGTTTGTATAAACATATATTGTCTTGAATACGTTTCACTTAAATCAATATCAACATAAAACTTTTAAATTATAGTGCAAACTTCAAAATATTAAAATGGATAGAATTAAAGGACTAAATTTTCAAGTTTTATTTTCAAGTTTTATAAATGTAATGAACTAAATTATCTAATAGTTGAAAATTGACATTACTTTACTCACATGACGTTATTTTATAACGGTGATTGATATCATAATTTTCCAAAACCAATGTACTAATACTTTAACATAGATCCCCTGAGCTTAGCTCAGTTGGTAAGGATATTGTATATTATATGCAAAGTCGGGGTTCGAACCTCAAACACAGTGAGTTCTAACCACTATGCTATTTGACAAAAAAAAAGGTAATATAAAAATATATTATTCTTTTTCTTTCATTTCTATAGTTTTTTTACTCTGTAAATTATCAAAAAAAAAGTTGATTAATGTGGGGCTGACGGATATTATAATTTTTTTTTTTGAGGGAAGGATATTATAATTTATAGTGGCCGTTGCCGGTGCAATATTTTTTAGAACTATAGGATGGTGGGTCGAAATTCCATCTGCTTTTTCTGGTTAACTTATTTTGACCTTTCGTACTCGTTTATGGGGTGGGTCCCAGGCCATCTGCAATCATTTTACTTAATTAATTTTTCGGTTAATATCACCATGTTGTTCAGGTTTATAGTTAGGTTATTTTAAGTTTTTTTTTTAACTGAATGTGTGAAACTTTGGACTTGAAGTTGTAAGTGCAAATGGGTAAGATGCTTTTTCGGTCAGTTCAATTTACGTTCATCATAGATATACAATTTTCCCTCTTCCTTAGACGGAAAATCATCTTTAATTCAAAATTAACTTTGGTGAAAGAGGTTATTGATGTAAATAAAAGTTTACTTGGACATGGACAAGGATGGAACTAGGTGTAATCAAATAGGAGCAACTGCCACCTCAAGGTGCAAAGTATTCTCATACATGTACTTGGCGTTTACTTACTCGCTCCTGTCCTTAGAGAATAAATTGATATGATCTTCTTAGTTGAATATTAGACACTTAGCAAAATATTTGTCTTAAATTTCAAATTGGTTCATTGGCATAAACATTTTAACACGTAAATCATTTACTTTTCTGCATTAAAAATTGTTCATTGTGTATGTTTTGAAAGACATGGTGCATTGCCACTGTTAACTTCCACGAAATATATGAACTTTGTAACCCTTTCTCTAACATACACATAAAATACATTGAAGCTTACTTTTAAAAAATTTCAAGACCCTACATTAATATTCTACTTGTTGATTATTGATAATTGTTGTAGATATTCTTATTCTAATAATAAAAATAATCAACAAAAATAAATTGGCAAATCCAATGAAATTTGTTTGAGTGACTTGTGCGCTTAAATCAAACAAATTGTCAACTTTAGCGATACGATTTTACGAGGTTATTGGTTGCAATTGAATAAATGTTTTAAACTCAGAGTCTCAAGACACGTCACCTATAAAATGACAATGTTCCTTGGTGAAAGGTAGGGATGGACAAAGTTTAGTTCAGAACCAAAACTGTGTTCGAACTGAACCGAACTATAAGGGATCAATTCAAACGAACTGAATTGGCCTTCAAACTGGTGAATTGTTTGGTTTAAAAAAATTTGAAATATTCTGACATAAGTAAACATTTCATAAATAAGATTATGCATTTCTTCAATTTCAGTAACAATAGAAGTCTGTTATGAACTAATAAAATTATCATTATCGAAGCATTGAATTTCAATAAGTTATGAACTAATAAAAACAAGGTTTAATTGCAGTTTTAACCTTCTAACTTTCACAAAGTTGCGATTTTGGCCCCCTAAGAAAAAAACTACAAAACGGCCCCCTAAGTTTTGCATCTGTAGCAGTTTTGGCCCCCAAGGCAAAAAAAATAAAAAATAAAAATAACACGTGGCACCTCACTTAGGGTGTCATGTCAGCGTTGACCGAGTCAAAATTGGCATTAGGGGCCAAAACTGACACAGATGCAAAACTTAGGGGGCCGTTTTGTAGTTTTTTTCTTAGGGGGCCAAAAATCGCAACTTTGTGAAAGTTAGAGGGTTAAAACTGCAATTAAGCCTAAAAACAACTTAATAGGGACGAATGATTGAAGTCTGTCAGTAACAATAAAACAGTGGATGAATGATTTTACTGTTAATTTTAAGCTTAATAGTGGATGAATAATTGAAGCAATTTGTTGAAGAAAGTATGAATGATTGAAATCCATTGTTTTGGTTTTTTATTAGTTCATAACAGACTTCTGTGAAATTATGCATGGACCGGGAATATCCGCTCAAGAGGCTAGTGGAGAATTATGCATTGTGGCGGAGGGGGTTCCCTCAGGATTTTGGAATGATACACTTCTTGGAAGATCCATTTGTCTTAGCGGTAACCTTCTTGACGGCGGTCTTATTTTTTGAAAGTCCCCCGGTCTTGAGTGGGGGTGGGTAATAACCCTTTTTCTCCCCACCCTGGCCCCACTCATTGACATCTCTTGCTTTGTTTTCGGCGTTGCTCTCTTCTCCTTTGATATAGCATTTGGTCCTCCATTTTCTCCGCCGGTTTCTACGCTAAAGATTCGTTGAACTGACCGGCCCTTAAGCCGTTTTGGAAGGCGCTTACGAACAACTCCTGGTTCGGGTTAGTTACTTTGATGGTTACGTAATTGAATCAGGCGAGGTATTCTCGGCGGGACTTGTTGGGTCCTTGATGAACGTTGAAGAGGCCAGTGGAGGAAACCTTGTGGTGCTTGCTGGCGACGAACTGATGAATGATTTTGCGCGTCATGTCCTGGTAACCTACCACCGAGAAACGGGGGAGGTTCATGTACCATTTGAGGGCGGCTTCTTTTAGGGTTCCGGATAGTAGCTTGCACTTCAGGGACTCAGAGACACCTAAAAGCGCCATTTGAGTGTTGAAGGGGGTGATGTGTTCCATCGGATCGCTCTTGCCGTCAAAGGAGGACAGCGAAGGCGGTTTGAAATTTTCTGGGACAAGAGCATTCCAGATCTCGGTGGAGAGGGGTTGACGATCGGGGTCGTCTGTCTCCCCCCTGTGATCCTCATCTCGACCATGGTGTTGTTGTTGTATGGTGGTCATGGAGGCATGCAGAGCCTCGTTCTGTTGTTGCAGCTATTCGATCTAGGTTCTCATCGTCGCGATAGCTTATTGGGTTGCTTGGTTGCCGTCATCCATCGTTTTGTGAGACGACTGAACATGTTTTAGGGTTTGTTTGTGTAGCCTAGGTTAGTTTTACCAAGACCCCACGGTGGGCGCCAAATGTACTCGCAGAAAGTATGATTCTATAAACTATGGTTAATTCTGTTTAGGTCATGCCTTGAGAATGCTCTCAATGAGGGTATTTATAGTCGTAATAGGCCCCTTTTATCCGCTAACTTAGGTAATAAGTCACCTGGGCCGAGATAAATATGTGGCGCTTCCAAATGCTTCTAGAAGTCTTCTAAGGTGGTGCCCGCATGTAGGACGCCTAGGGGCTTCTTGGCCCCTCTGGAGGGCAGTTTAGCCTTTGCAGAGGGCGTTATGCCCTTATCTGGGTTTTCCCGGTCCAATGCATTATCGAAGCAGTGGATTTCAATCTCTTCCGTTACGGAGCTTGAAGCGGTTATCGAAGTTGTTATAGTTAATTTTAAGCTTAATAGTGGATGATTGATCAAAGCAATTTATTGAAGAAAGTATGAATGATTGAATTCCCCTGTTTTGGTTTTTTTATCACAAAGGTTCAGTTAATAGCTGCTCCTTTAAGTATTGATTAGTTCAACTTTTACATAGCGTTTCGGTTTAGTTCAGTTCAACAGTTCGGTTCAGTTTTTTGTTTTTTTGCCCACCCCTAGTGAAAGGTACACTACCTACTCTAGTTAAACTTCTAAAATCCTCATCGACTTGATCATTGGAGACGTTGAAGATAAATCACCCCATTCAAGGATCAACAGTTGCCCCCTCAATATTTAATTAACTTCGACCATCATCTTCAAGTCCACTTTAAATAAAAAAATAAATGTTTATGCTAGGTCAAGTTCAAAGTTATATTGTAATGAGTAAGGAGTTCTTTTGAGTCTATGTGGATTATGGGTGTTCAAAACCGAACCAATCCAAAAGAAACACCACAAACTGAACCAATCCAAACCGATACCGCAAAAAACCGCATTTGGTTCGGATGTATTCATATCATTTTTTACTCAACCATATGGTTTGGTTCGGTTTGTAATTTTAATTTTACCAATCAAACCAAACCAAACCGCAATATAAGACAAACACTATATATATATATATATATATATATATATATATATATATATATATATATATATATATATATATATATATATATATATATCATTTAGATCAATACTTATAGAAATTCAATAAAAACTTTAATAAAATGACTTTTTTTTTTCTCTTGTTAAGTTTTTTCTTTGCTTTTTTCTATCAAAAATGTATTTATATGTTACTTGAACTCTTAGAGAATTATTAAAATTTTAGTCTTTTGTATTTCTTACAAAATAGAATTATTTTTTGTCCACGTTTTAATCTGGTCTACGTATTTGGGAACATTGTTGGATGAAAATAAAATTGTAATGTTAAATGAAATTTAAAACATTGCTGAAAATATGTTGTGTTTTAACGTTGAAAAAAAAATATTGTCTAAACAAACCGCACCAACCGATCCAATTCAAACCGCATTGGTTTGATTTAATTTTAAAAGTCAATCGAACCAAACAAAACCACATCCTTATTTATCTTACAATTCAGATAACTTTTGACCTCAAAATTGAACCAAAACGCATCACGAACACACCCCTAATATGGATAGAGTTATGTTTGTTTGTCTTTTAATGAAATCATCAAACCAATGTAGATAGAGTTATGGATAGAGTTTTTTACTCTATCATTCATTATATTTCACTTCTTATTTTTGATGAAATGAACTAAAATCATTTTGCTTAAAAAAACTCATTCATTTTTTTTTTGTTATTAAAATAACTAACTCATATAGATAGAAAAAAAAAATATAGATATTACTTTTTCTTAGACAATTATTACTATTTTATGAAGAATGTGTAAAAATAAAAAGTGAAAATTATTCTTGAGCTGTATACAGACAGCTCCAGTACAATGCAAATCTGAATTATTTGCCCCATCCTACAAATTCCTTTCTTCTTCCTTCTTCTTCCACACATTCTTCAATGCTTCACTCTGCTTCAATTTTCACACTTTCTTCACCCATTTTTTCCTCATTTTTTTTCCTTCAATTCTTCCATTGCCGACAAAAATTTCCTTTTTTGAACACACCCCACTTCGTGATTCACGTATTGTGACGTTAATCTATCTATTTTAGATCCTGGGCTGCCGTTAAATTTGGAAGAAACATTAATTTCCAATGAAAAAATCGTTTTTTTGATTTTGGGTTAGTTTTTTTTTATTGTTGTTCAAAAATGGAGATTTCAAGTGGAGGTTGTTCTCCTAGGATCAGGGTAGATCATTTGAAAAAAGAGGGATCAGATGAAACACGTTTACGTCAAGCTTTAGAATTGGAACTTTCTGATCACAATCATGAAATTCAATCAATGAATGCTTTGGATATTCTTAGAGAAACTATAAGGATTCTTAGGTTTAATTCATGGGCTTTTATGATAATCGCTTTTTTGCTTATTTGTCCTGTTTCTGCTGTGCTTTTGTCTAATGTATTGGTTGATGAATCTGTTGTGAAGAATCTTACTATTAGGCTTATGTTGGTTGCTGAAACTAGTGGTCTTCCTTTGAGACCTATGATTAAGCAATCTTGTCAGAGATTTGCGGATACGGTGATTGCTTCGGCGATGTGTTTTCCTTTGTATGCTACATTGTTGTTATTATCGAAAACGGCTGTGGTTTATTCTGTTGATTGTACTTATTCGAGAAAGAAGTTTGATGGTTCCAAGTTTTGTGTTATTGTGGCTAAGTTTTGGAGGAAGATACTTGCGACGTATATGTGGGCTTGTACAGTTATTGTTGGCTGCATCACTATGTTCTGTGTTTTCCTTGTTGCTTTTTGTAGTGCATTGGCTGTTCTTGGATTTTCTCCTAATGTTGTTGTGTATGCTGCATTGATGGTTGGACTAGTTTTCTCTGTTGTATTTGCGAATGCGATAATCATTTGCAGCGTTGCGTTGGTGATCTCGGTTCTGGAGGATGTTTCGGGGGCGCAGGCGATGCTAAGGTCAAGTATTTTAATTAAGGGTCAGACTCAGGTCGGCCTGCTAATATATCTTGGATCAACAATAGGAATGGCCTTTGTGGAGGGGTTGTTTGAGCACAGAGTAAAGACACTGAGTTATGGTGATGGATCTTCGAGAATGTGGGAAGGTCCGCTCTTGGTGATAATGTATTCCTTTGTGGTGCTTGTAGATTCTATGATGAGTGCGGTTTTCTATTTCAGTTGTAGATCTTTTAGTATGGAGAACTCAAATGGCGATGGCAACTCAATTTTAGAAACTATGGCCATTTCTGCTGAAACAATGGGCATTCAATGACATTTCCAGCATGATATTGATTATATTAATTGAATTAATAAGATGAATGGGAAGTGGTAAAGATTGTTCCCAGAAAATTGTGTTGTCAATTAGGAACCGTGCATCAATACTTCTTCAGAACATTGGATATGAAAGCTATATGGAGTTGATCGCTTTAAATGGATTTCGCCTTGATGAGATAGCTCTCAATACATGAATATTGCTTCTTTTAGTTACTTTACAAACACGGAGACACTTAAAATCAGGGTAATTGATGTTTTTAGTTTCTTGTTATGTCAGTGCCAAAGGTAGTACTTTTGTAAACAAACGGAAGAAATTAATTCAAATCAAAGCCCCATGTTTATTGTTCCTTGATGAAATATATTACAGTTTCTTTCAGTGTTTTTGAAGCTTTATCATAAATTCATAATGCTGTGTAGGGTAATCTCTGGAGATTTTATGTTTAACTGATCTATAATTACTAACATGCTGATTACTAATAGTCTGAAATGATTGAGAGAGGTGTTAGAGGTTAGTATTATTAACTTCTAGCTGCCTCCTTTGTTACAATTAGCTCCCGATGTTTAAGAGTTTATCCTTTTTGGGTTCTTGTAAAAAGTTTAAGGGTCTTCCAATACTAGGGCATGCCACAAGCTTGAATGAGGTCTTATAATGGTATTTATTGTTCCTCATACTAGAGAGGAGTGCTTTCAGTGATGTTTAAAAAATTTGTTTTCTATCTTCTTTAGCATAAATGCCAATCAATTTATCTTTGATCAGTGCACACAAATTGGGTTCTTAAAAAGTAGGCGCTCATTTGCATTAAAAGAGTATATGTAGCTTATTGTGGAATGGATTCACCTTCTGATTTTTCCTTTTGCAGTTAATGATCTTTCTGTGTGTGCCCATTTCTTCTATGTTTTGTATATTTGCATTTGTTTTACTACCAAAAAATTTGTTTTCTTCACTGCTTGGTTGGATGAAGTTATAACATATTTTGTGTGGTTCGGTGACCTGCCCGTCCATTCTGCAACAAATGTGGGGGAATGGCGACTCTACTTCCCCTAGTTGTAGTATTGATTCTCCTTTTAAAGACGTGGTTATGTTCTATACATAACTAAGTGTGTTATAAATTTCCCGAGTTGCAGTATTGATTTTCCTCAGGAAGAATTGTGCTTATGTTACATCAAAGTGCTACTTGTAGGCATGAAAGGATGTGTCCTTTCTCTACTACAATGGCTGATCCACTACTACAAGTACTATACTTAAATGATACCGCTGGTGAGGCTTCTTCCATAAGCCAGACATTGCTATAGCATTCTAATTTTGGTTTGGATATTGGCACATGAAGAGGGCCTTAGTATTTTTTTTTATGGTTTAACTGTTTTAGTTATGATGGTATCTTGCATCATCTTTTTCATATTGGAAATGCTTTTATGCCTGAACTCATTTTATTTTTTATTGGAACTTTGAGTGTACATTAGGAATGAACTTGAATGATGACATAGCAAAGTCTATTGTCTATTTAAAAGACTGAAAAATTGTAACATTGTTGTGTTTTTTTTAAACAGTATACCTAACAAAGGTTGCTTTATCCAACTGTTTTTTTACAATTTAAAAACCAAAGAGTGGAATACGGTAGCAACCTTTTGTATTTCCGGGGTGTTTTTAAGAGCTCATATTTTGGACTGGCCTTATAAAACAAACATTTGTGTAATTGTTTGGAAGAATTTATAAAAATATTTTATCATATGCTTTTATAAGTTGTATTTAGTTTATTTCCGTACGCTCTTTAAGAAAGCTTGTAGAAACAACTTATAAATAATTTACCCATATCCCTTCTTTTATTATAGAAACAGTGTATACAAGTTCTTACATGATAAATGTTTATTAGATAAATATTTAATTAAATTATATATCCAAATATATCCATGATAAACTTTGATTAAGATTGAACTAGTTCATCAGCAATTGAATTGTTTGCTTCTGTACCCTGCTGGTTCAGTACTTCCCATCTGGAAGAAAACTGCTGTATCACTGGAATAGATCGATCTGTACCTAACATAACTGTTGATCAAACACAGTTGAGCTTGAGCTGATCTAATGCTCTTCCCTTTCAACCGATTGAACATTGACAAGCTCTAAACCTCAGCAGACATGGCCGAGCCTTAGTCTTGAAAGGTTCTTTTATATATGGATATTTCCACTAATGAATATTTGATGGTATTGGGCAAATATTATATACACTTGGACTCCCTTGCTTGGCAGGAGAAGATCCATTGTCTTGTATGTGTTCATCACTTTTTATTCATGAATATGCTTATTTTCAGGGAGTTCATAGAATACAAAATATTGTTTTTCACTTTTCTTAGCCAAAAATAGTGATGATCTTTTGATTGGTAAAAGCAATATTGAGTTACTTCCAAATATTATAGAAAAGTGGTATTGTAACATCTAGAGGAAGGGTTTAAGAATTTATAGGATAGAAAACTAATGATCATGAGCTTGTAGAGATACTATATTAGCTTTATATATATATTGAAATTTAAGAATATGGGCTAACTTGCAAGCCTTTATAAATAAAGAATGATCTATGCTATTCCAATTTTATTTTCTGACTTAGTAGGATAAAATTCATGAATAGAGCTCCAAATGAATGGAAGAAGATTATGTTCTCTTCCTGTTGGTAAGTCTAAACCTTTCCATTTGATATGCTTCTTCATTTATTTCCCTTTCTATTGTTATTCTGGTTATGGATGGTTCATAGTCCCCATCCTCAAAAATTAGAATTCATTTATATTTTCTGGTCCAACTTGTAGCCTCAAACACTCGGACACCCCAATCAAGGTGTAAAGACAAGCTGAGAATTTACGTTCATACTTCATTCTAAAAGTTTCTCTAAGTAACAATGAATCATCCACATCAAATTTCTCGTCCACCATTGGCCCCACCATCTCCTCTGCTATCTCAAATGGAGAAGAGTAAGAGTGACTTAATGATCCAATAGTATCCAGAAACTGGAAGTCAGCGAGTCCAACATCGCAGTCTTCAAATTCTCCATTAAAAATCTGGTTGTTTTGACCATCATCAACATTGTTAGCACAATGATACTCCAATCTGAAATCCTCTCTGCTACCCTCTTGGTTAAAATTTTCTTCACTAGTCCCACTACCACAGTCAAAAGTAGTTATGTCAGACCTATAACTAGCACCATCATAACTTTCTAGAAAGTTTTCTTCTATTTGGTGAAAAAAGTGGGGTTCAGGTTCTGCTTTGGTTTCTTGCTCATCGTAGTGGTTAATTGGAAAAGGAGCTGCACTAGCAGGAATACAAGAGGCAGTGTTTCTGGTTTTGATTCTTTGAAGCAGGATTTTGGCAATCTTTGGGGGAAGAGTGGGAACATAATGAGAAGATTGGCAAAGAAAGAAATTTGTGCGGGTGTTTGGACCGCGAAGCAAACGTGCAGCCTCGTCATAAGCTCTAGCAGCCTCTTCACCAGTGTCATAGGTCCCCAACCACAATCTTATGTTCTGTATGGTGTCTTTGATCTCAGCCACCCATCTCCCTGAAGGTCTTTGCCTCACCCCAATGTAACGTTTTCTCGCTCTTCGAACTCTAAGTAGAGCAGCTGCTACTGATGCTGCCTCTTCTCTTATCTGTTTCCATTCAGTGTTTCCTTCTTCAGTATTCTTTTCATCTCCTTCACATTCTCTTACTTTTCTCTTTTTCACCATTTTTCAGTTCAAAACATGTTTTTTGCTTTTGGTATAGTGTATAGCACCATGGGAGAGCTTGCAAATTTATATGATTGGTGAGTAGAAGCTTTTCAGTTGAGAGTGAGATATTTAGAAGCATCTAAGTGCTTGTAGTTACCCTTTTCTACTGTGTTGGATTCGGATTTCCTCTATTTTATTTTTTCCTTATAAACAAACTTCAGAACAGTCCATAAGGTCTCTTTCATTATAGTGGAGATATCGAGAAGGAAATGTCTTCTTTTGTATTGTCTTGCTCTTGCATAACTGTGCACTACAATCCTAGTCATTGAATTCATTCAACGGTTAAGATTATCGTCGTACTGATGCACCGCTTAAATGTAGGTACATGGTTAGTGTTCTCCTCTTTTTGTACCAGCATCATATATAGATTGACTTATTTGAGTTTATATACTGACATAAAAACTTGAGATTCTTTTTTTAGCTAATTTTCATAAGTTCCTTAGGATAGTTTATGGAAACAATTTATAATTTATATCGAAACAGTTTGACTTCATTTTATCTTTTGTTGTAAAAATAGCTTCTATATAAGTGCTTATTATGTTGTAAGTGTTAAGTTATTATCCAAACAAATGTCTAGATTGCCTGAGCCCTGATGTTGCAATCCTCTGCGGTGATGCAGTCTGGTGAATCAGTGTCAGCAATATTGAGAGACTAGTACTATAAATTTGACAAATCAGCATCAACTATCAGATTATTGTAAATCTAAAGTTACTGTATGAAAGCAAAGAATCCATTTCTTATAAGAGATCTTTTCCACTATCTGCCAAGAATTGGGAGCTTTGTTCTTGTAACAGATTTTTACTTGGATTTACCTCGGATAATATTAAATTTAGATTAGTTTCCGGCATATAAAATCAGTAGTCAGTGCCACAAACCTTGTAGAAATCACCCTTATCAGTCATAATAAATGAATACATTATACACATTTACTGTTTTGCTTTTACAATGAGACCCACTCAACTCTGCTGGGAGCACTGTTTACTGCAAAGATTTTGCTGGATGAGAAAATTTGTTAGTTAATTCTGTTGATAGCTGAATAGTAAGTCAATTCAGTTTCTTTAACTTCAGTTGCATTCAGCTGTAAGACTCGTTTATTCAGCATGTATGTATGTTCTCGTTCAGAAGAAATTTGGCCCCAATCGAATTTGGTTATTAGGCCAATCGAAATCAAACACAGGCATTTCTATTTTCGTTTTTTGGCTCACTTTTAATTGCAAAAGTGCTTTTGTGTTTCCAATTTATTTACGGTTTGCAAAATAACCCTCCTTTTTTCAGAGGAAAATGACCTTGGTAATATGAAGTTTAGTCAGGAGGTGATTAAGGTGTGACTAAAGAATGTATCATCTCGGACCGTTCTTCCGTTCGATTTATGTTAATGTTAACTGAAGCTTGTTAAATACTTGTGTTACACTATTTGGTTCGGTTTCCGTATATAAATATATGAAAAAAGAACACAGAATAAAAAGGAATGATAGTTTTGCTATTATAATGAAATCAAGAAACTAAAATAAATAAATTAAAAAAAAAAAATCTCAAAACAAAACAGGCCTTTGTGTGAAAGAATGATTTGCCTAGTGAGGTTGGTTATTTATTTAACTTGCTGTTGTAGTAGAATCAGAATATATCCAGAGAAAAACACCAAAAGAAGTGACAAGGGTAGCCTCACTGTTCCCAATATTCTCTATTTTGGCATACTTCATTTTGTCTGTTTAGTCTTTGAAACTATCATTAGAGTCCCTTGACAAAAACCATCCAATTTATTTGAAATGGAACACATTTGTAAATTTTAAAAAAATCTAGTGATACCTCTGTACTTATAGGCTAGATTACTGTACTATCATCAACATTAATGACTAATAAACTCTACCAATAATAAAACATTAAGGAAGAGAACCAGAAGAGCTAATAACCCATCCATGCTAAAATTGATGTCAAGGTATCTTAGTTACTGTAGTATCTTTTTCTACTACTAATTAACATGGCATTGGTTTTAAGCATCAAACTTAAGTGCATTATGTTTATGTTATTACCTCTCGTATTCATTATCTTGTGAAGTTGTGATGGTGGTTTATCTTGTATTAAATATATTTATTACTTTTGACATAAAATAAAAATATAATCAGTCATTAGAAAATCATATAGTAAAATTTAAATAGATTTATCATAAATGCATGCATATAACTATAATTTCAAATTTTCAATTCAATAACATGATTGCTTGTAGTAAAAGTGAACTGTGACAATAAATGAATTCTAGTTACAATATCTCACAATCAATAAAATAATTTTGTATTCTTTCCTATACCAAAATTGCATGCCACTTGTAGTTTCTACCATTACAAACAACAATCCAGACCCCACTGCACTAATGACTTAGTTGTTGCATATTCTAACTAAACGTGGCAATTCAGCACTCTAATCTCTATGGCTAATGTACTCTCACTGATCACACTCATAATAAATATACACAAATTAAATGGTTGATAGTAAAGCAAAAAGTTGACTACTTACAAATAAATTTCAAAACAACAAAGACACTGGAAACATTGAAGCTTCTATGGCTTCTGGCCTTCTACACACAATGGCACACCTTCTGGCTTCTTCACTCCATTTTTTCTTCAAATAGGATCTTACATTACATACAGGAGAGGGCTTATATGGTAGAATATTGTGATTACTTAGTGTTGAGCTTAAGATAAAAGGGGCCTAACAAGACTATCAGAGCTTGATGAGTGATGAATTGGAAACAAAGCAGGATCTTTATATACAGTTAACAATTGGTTGTAAAATTCATTCATTGCGGCGCTATCCTTTTCGTCTTCCCTATCCTTCTTTACTAAACTCTGAAAACACAAACACAAGTCAAATCAGTGCTGAGGTGCAACAATTTAATGTTCTTTTGGAGATAGTTATTTAAAAGTTTTATTGCCGTCTCTTTTAGATTTGGGAATGAGTGTTGGAAAATATATTTGAAGACAATGAGAGTCACTGGAAACTTTACCTCGGCTGAGTATGCAGTAAATATAGGCAAGAATCGTCTTCGGCAGTAATAATTAAAGAGAAGAGTAAATACTGGTAGAGGAAGAGTCCAAGTTGAAGCTGGAGAAAGTTTTTTTAATGCAAAACTTCCTACTGCAATGAGTTGCATAAGTACTAGAGAAAATATCATTGAATCGTGGACAATAGGCCAGAATCTCCCCGCAGTTTCATACTTTGGTGTATATACGTTTATGAACTGCGTAATACAAAAGCAGTGCATCAGTGCAAGCCGAAACACCCAATTTATCCATGAGAGTCTCACATTATCATGGATAAAATGACTCTATAAGATAAGCATACAAGAAATCTGACCTGGTTTCGATAAATGATGTATGCAAGACAGAGATAGACCAAGAGGAATGGTATAATTAGCGGAGCTAAGAAGAAATATGTAATACCAAGAAGTCCAAAGAAAAGGACTCTTGGAACATCTCTGTGGTAAGCAAGAGATGGAGCTTCAAATTCATCCTCTTGTTTTGTGAAGGGCCTTTTTATCAAACTTGAAATGAAAG
>Ga0209282_1000498_pt1 | contig 19051 bp, 11 predicted proteins | sample Mtrugardesep15_FD_187529 | JGI IMG/M metagenome (GOLD analysis project Ga0209282, IMG submission 187529) | Root nodule microbial communities of legume samples collected from California, USA - M. trunc garden sep15 (SPAdes) (version 2) | ecosystem: Host-associated > Plants > Roots > Nodule...
ATAAAACACTTTTTTTTTTCTTTTTGAAGGAATACAATAACACTCTTTATTTGTTATTCATGTTGTTCTATAATAAAAATGCAAGACAACTCCATGTAAACATAGTTTAATTATAAGACATTGGAATATGAATGAATGAGAGTTTAAATGTTAGATTTTTCATTATTTATCTTAAGAGTAAAATTTATATTGTTGAGTTATTTGAAAAAAAAATGTTAAATAGCTAAAATAAAACTTCTATCAAAAGATGGATTGTAAAACTATAAATAAAAATAAATTAAAAAGATTGATTTTGTGTACGAAAATATCAATTGTGTATAAAAGAAATTTCTACCGCTATTATTTTTTTTTTTAGGTAATCTAGTGTCTGGAGCTCACACATTATAAATGTGGAGAAATGGGGTGTCAGAGGTTTGAACCTCTGCCCCTGTATAAATTATGTAATGTCCCTACCAACTGAGCTAAACTCACGGGGACAATTTCTACCGCTATTTAACAGTGAGTATTAAATATTTGACCATTTGCTTGCGTGTCTAAGAGCGTGTACAATGGTGGGTGTTTCACCTATTTAGCACCGGAATAAATAAACACCCCCATTGTAGAGAGAAAATGTTGGGTGCCTATAGAGAAGGGTGACTATATAAACACCCTCTCTCTTTAATTTTCGTGGACCATACGTAATAAATTGTACACAAATTAATAAATTTTATTGAAATACAATGACATTGAGTAATTACTAGAACATATTTAGTAAATTTTTTCATAGGTGATGGGTTAGAGAGATTGGGTGCTTATTAAAAAATATGATTGAAAATTATAAAATAGATTATGTGTACATGCATGGCCCACTTAAGCCCCAAAATTGAAGTGCTCTATTGTAGATGGTCTAAATTTTTTACCAACTAAACAAATTTAATCATAGTTTTACTATTTCATTAATATTTATGAGTCAAATATCTATGAACTTTTTAAAGATTCATAATTAAAATGAGGATAAGAAGAAATTAATTAAGATGAAATAATTAACCCAAATCCGATAACTAATTTATCCAGAAAAGGAATTAATTTCATTCTATTTACTTTTTAATAGTAATTTATAATCCATCTAGTAATTTTTTTTTTAAACAAATATACGAGGAAAATGTCTATAAGAAACAATATAAAAGAAAAAATATATATAAATACTTGCACAAAATAATTTACGATATTATGATTATGATTACCCCTCGACATGTTTTGCTACTTGCCTAGTTGCCAACTACTTGGTAGTATTTTATATAAACTCTTATTATTTTCAGAAAATCCAAACAGAGCACTCAGGTTTCTTCTTTCTTTGTCTCTTTCTTTCAATACACAAGGCGGTTTCAAAATCATACACTAAAACAGTTTCTAAGCTCCGGTCTCATATGCATCAAACAAAAACATCATCAGCAACAACAAAATCATGAAGAAAAACATTATCATTATAACAACAATCTCAAAACACTGATACAAAAACCAAACAAACTAGTTCCATTTTCATTACCATTTTCTTGTTATGTTAATGCGTCATTTTCACAAATCTGATTCTGAAATCGGAAAAGAAGAGAATTTCAATCTTTCTTCCGATTTCACTCATTTCTCAATTCAAGTTACACCTTTTTCTTCACCTTCTCCTCATCATTTTCACCATGAACAACGCTTCTCAAGCAACACTCCATCTTCACCTTCTCAAACACCTACGCACAAAACCCATCAAAACAAACCTTCTTTTACATCACCCTGGACCTTAAAGTTTCAATCTTTAAAGCTTCTCACACGTTTTCATTTCATCATCTTTATATCTTTAACATCTCTTTACTTTCTCTTTTCACATCCAACTTTTCTTGATTTTCTCTTTGTGTTACTTTTCTCATCAGCACTTTTTGTTTCTATCAACCTAATCTTCTCAAGATCGTTGAATAATAAGCTTTCTTCATCGGATTCTCATCAACAACGTGTTGTATGGTCAATTGGGTCGAAGGATGAGGAGTTAAAGAGCTTAAATTCAGGATCTTGGGTTCAAGTTTATAGCAATGGTGATGTTTATGAAGGTGAGTTTCATAAGGGGAAGTGTTCAGGGAGTGGTGTTTATCATTTTCATATGAGTGGAAGATTTGAAGGTGATTGGATTGATGGAAAGTATGATGGGTTTGGTGTTGAAACGTGGGCTAGAGGAAGTAGGTATCGTGGACAGTATAGGAAGGGTTTGAGGCATGGAATTGGAATTTATAGGTTTTTTGGTGGTGATGTTTATACTGGTGAATGGTGTAATGGTCAGTGTCATGGGTTTGGAGTTCATACTTGCAATGATGGGAGCCATTATGTTGGGGAGTTTAAATGGGGTGTTAAACATGGATTAGGACGGTACCATTTCAGGTTAGTTCTTGTTTTGTGTTTTGCTTTGTGGTTTACAGTTTCTTGTTCCTTAGCATTATCAGAATGGTTATTTGTTGATTCTTTGTTAAGTGTAGACTTGGATTAGGTGTTTTAATTTGGTCATGAATTTGTCACTAAAATACAAGTTTGAACCTGTAGAGATTTGACATTATCTGTTTTGGTTAAGTATACTTCTGGTTGTTTGATGCAGCAGGACTTTGATTTTCTTGATTGAAGTTGTTGACTTTTCATTAACTATGATTTTCTGTATGCATCTTATTCAACCCAATTTTGTGTTCATTTTAAGAGAACTTACTTTTATTTGGGCAAAGTTTTAGATAATGGAATTTAATAGATGCAATTGTGTCAATGTCAAGTCGGTGTCGGATACCAGACATTCATTCAATCTGAAGTATTGGTGTCTTCGATATGAAGTATCAGTGATACAAGTCAATACTTAACATATAGTGATCATTGTGATTCTAGGCCCGTTTTTTTATATAAAGCTTTGGTTGTAAAATAAGACCACTCGAATTTTCAACAACCTGTGGTTGAAGCACCTGTTTGATTCATTTACCTTGCCAATCGCTTTTACAAGTTTAGGGGCGATGTTGATTTAGCTTTACTATGCTTTATAGCTAGCCAAACAAACAATGCCAACAACATTCTGTTGTACTAGGCTACTAGCTCACGTGATATGTTTTCTTTGGTAGTTTAACTTTGATGTTCAATCAGTTTATAAGACTTACTTTCAAAAGCCGAAAGGATTGGCTTAGTTTTTCATTAACATCGATTCAATATTTGGTATACTTTTCTGCTTTCATGGAACAAACTCTGCATGTATGTGTTTCTTGTAAATAGGAAGAATTGTCAAGAATACTAACTATGTAATGTCTCAACCAGTTTTATCTGTATTATATGTTGTATCCAGCTAAAATACTTGGGAAATGATTGGAATATTGAATCTGTTTGTAGTGATGTAAATGTGCTTGATATTTCTGTTACTGTATCGGTGCAAGAATATGGTCAAGCTGTGTTCTTCAATCTTACATCATTATTAGCTTGAACTCATTATTCAATTTGATTCACATTTCTAGCAATGTATAATGTAATTAGCATTTTTTATCATGATTAAAAGAACAATCTCCTTGGAATTAGCTTCGACAGCTATTTTTAAATTTATATATTTGTTATTACTGCAGAAATGGGGACATATATGCTGGAGAATATTTTGCGGATATGATGCATGGCTTTGGAGTTTATCAATTTCAGAATGGTCACCGATATGAGGGTGCGTGGCATGAAGGAAGAAGACAAGGACTGGGAATGTACACTTTCAGAAACGGGGAAACACAGTGTGGTCACTGGCAGAATGGGATTCTTGATAATCCTAAAAAGCAAGACAGTCTTATTGGGTCTCCATGTGTTGTAGACCATGCCAAGGTTTTCAAAGCTGTCCAGGTAATAGTTCTTTTTGGATTTTTGCACATATATGATTGATCAATACATGTTAATAGATACTTATATGAAAAGCTACTGTAAGGTACTACTTTTTAGAAATTAAAAGGGAATTAAAAACAGAAACATGATTATATATTGTTTTGTGGCTTTCCTTGTATCTTTGGTGTTGCCATCATGATTCGTGATGGACATTCAAACGATGAAATCAGAAAGAAACCTGAATAGACATTCCCTGATTTCAGCATATTTGACTTTCTACTTGGGCTTTCTGGTGGACCTTAAACAACCTGAGGGCTTGTTTTAATTGACTTATTTGAGCTTATCTACTGTATAAACCATCATATTTTAAGACTGTTTGGGAGAGCTTATGTGAACAACATATAACATATCATAGATTTTTTTCTGCTTATTTTCATAAGCTCTGTAAGATAGTTTATGAAAACAGCTTATAACTTAAATAAAGAATTTTACTTTATTTTATCTTTTGTTGCGAAAATAGTTTATACATAAGCACTTGTATGAAAAATATTTATGCTGCAAACACTTAATTAAGTGGTTTATCTAAACAATAAGTAATAACTATGAGTAATGTAATATTGAGTACTTATTTAATTTTGAACAGGATGCTCATTGTGCGGCGGAGAAAGCCTACGGTATGTCAAAGAAGGATGAAATGGTGAATAAAGTAGCAGCTGCAGCTAATAAAGCAGCAAATGCAGCTAGAGTTGCAGCTGTGAAGGCTGTGCAAAATAGTATGCACCGTGATTACAATGTTCAATGATGCTCCCTCATTTCGTCTGTCGTGTGATGATTGAAGAGTATTTCATCTATCATTCTCCACCATATGTTTCACACAGAATACTACTATGAGAAAGCAACGGAAGCAAAATGAATGAAGATAAAAGAATCATAGAAATGCTGGAAAACAAATGAGATCTAATTCGATTTTGGTAAGTCATGTACCATGTTCTCATCCTCACTTAGGAGGTGTTTCTATTTCTCTGTATTGGTATAGCAGTGAGGTTCCTATTTGGAACCACTTTTTGTCATTGAACTCTATGGCAGATTGTGGAGCAAATAGGTTCCTCACTTTTAGTAGCTTATTTTATGATTATGAACATAGGAAGAGTAAGCATAATATACTATAGAGTTGCAATGTGTATTGTGGCATAAGTGCCAAAAAAATTACCCAAGTTAGTATAGGGTTTACATGGCTTCCTGTTATGAACATACTAGTGTATATTTGGTTTCACGCCAGAGAGCATCAAAATAGAATTGATTATGCCTCTTGGTGAAAATACAAGTGTTTGGTAGCTGTCATACAAAATTGATTTTACCTCCAAATTTCAATTTGACTGAATGTCTGTTTGTTTTCGCGTCTGCATAGCAATAGCTGTGTGTTTTGCTTGAAGCTACATATTGTAGTGTTGGGCCAACCGCTGGTCTGACAAATATCCAACTTGAAAGCAAACAAGTAACAATAGTTTTTGTGTTGGTTAAAATTTTATACCAAGTTTTACATTAAACTTGTTTTCAGAGTAAAAATATCAAATTTTGAATAATTTCACTTTAACCTCATCTATCATCAAATCAATTTTTTGTCAAACCATATTTTTGTTCACCCAAGTACTCACTTAGTGTATATATTCACATGTGATGCGTATATAAAATTGCCCAATGGTTACTGTTGTATGTTTCTGGTCAAGAGTTCAAATTTTTGAAAGCTAGTTTCATCATCATTTGTATGATCAGATTAATGCATTAAACAATGATGAATAATTTATCATAAAATAGTGAAATTATTATTTAACATCCATTATTTGTGTTGGAATGAAGGCAAGCATCACTACAAAACAGACCAGTTCATAGCAAGCTAATCAATGTTTGGTTAGGAAGGATATTATATTATCACAATATCCACAAAATTTGTTCCTTCTTGAAATCTCAGTCAACCAATTTTTTTTTTTCAGAACATACTAATGACGTTGCTGTCAAGAAAAGAAGACTAATGATATATTTTTCTATTAATAAAAGAAGTTAAGACGAACAATATTAAGATATTAGATATACAATGTAACCCCAAAAAATTTAGTCAATATTTATAATTTAATGCAAGTTATCTTAAACCTTATATGAACTATCTTGAAATGCATAGCAACATTCTTAAGAGATACTCCTGCAAATGTGTTAAAAAAATGTTTTTGGGTTAATTTATTTTAGAGTGATTTTTATGTGAAAAATCATCTATTTTGGAGAGACATGTTTATAGGGGATTTGAATGAAAGTTTAAATTTCAATATAAGAACAACTCTGCAGTAAGTGCAGTAGTGCCTTCTTGCATACATGTAAACGAATTTTTGGATCTGCATTCGATTTCAATAAAATCGGGGTGAAAACCATGGTGATGCAGAAGCTATGTATTGAAGCTTCTGATTTCACGGTGACAAATTCTTCTGGTTGTGATAATTCACTTGCAAAGTTGTTCCGAACACACACTACATGTAACTGCATACTACTAAAATGTATGCCTGTGCGATCATGCATATAGATTTGTGCTAAAATTCTCTATACCAACTATTCATTGATATAAATGAAAGCATGTGAACTTAGACGTATTCAAATTTAAGGAGATGGTAATTTGGTCTTTAATTTTACTATTTGTTGAGTACGTTGATACAGACATGTGACAACTCTTCATTTGCTTAAGTTGAGAATTAACAAATTACAAGCGTCTTATTTATAAATTGTAATTTTTTTGGGAGGTAGGCTAGAGTAACCCCATTAGTCATGGTACCAAAGGCATAATGAGTATTTTTCGTTTACATTGTATAGGTTGAAGCTGCATCAGTTTTTTCTTTAACACGTCGTATCAACTTTTTTATTACTGTCTTAACCTTCTCATGGCCTCTTTTATTTTTTGTCGAGTGGTTTTTGGTTAGAAATTAACATTTTTTAAGGTGAATAAATATGGCGTTCGTGATTCGAATTTCGGACATTCATGTAAATCCAATTTGGATTGTGCATTAAAAAAAAAAAAAATTCTTGACCATAAATACCACATTTATTAACATAGCTAATGCAACCTTCGTACACCATGTTCATCTAACATTCTCTAAACCCGATATGTCCTACCACAAAGAGTTTCAAGTTTATCTCAAAATATACAGTTTAAAACATCATTATATTAGAAAGTCACTCAAGCATAAGTTGTGTCTAGAATGGAGAACAAACACAAGGTCGTAATACAAAGAAGAAAAAAAAAACAAGAAATCTAAGAGGTTGTATGTCCAAGACAAATCAATGGATTATTCCACCAAGAAAGTAACTCAAAAAAATCCAAATTGTTAGCTTTAAACCACAACCAAACAGAGAATTTCAGTTTGTCTAACATCTAAAGCAAATTTGTTCCATATGACGAAAATATGAGAATTTATCACTTTTTAAATATTTTAAGTGCAAGCCAACTAAACTAATTGTGCACCGGATTAATCTTTTTTAGAACAAATGTCAGTCGCCAAATTGTAAAACACAATTGTTTGCAGTACTAGGAAGAACACATGAGATTCACAACAACTTAAGAACATTAGACCAAAGTTCACCAAAAAGGTTACATTCAAAAAACAAATGATTTACATTTTTCACTTTCCCCCAACCTATCGAGCATAAAAAAAGACTTTGAACCTAAGATACATCACCAACAAACATTCCTTTGCAAATAAAGGATACCAAAAACAAAGTCGATGAGGATTGCCTCGAATTAGGATGCCAAGATAAGTAAATGATACTTGACCAATTTTATAGTTAAGCACAATAGAGGCATCCACCAACCAAAATTTTTAGACATTAACCCCCACGAATAAGCTTTCATGAGAATTAACCTTTAGCCCTGAAATAATCTCAAAGAGGATCAAATAAGTTTCAAGGCACTGAAATTCGGCCAACTCTTATCACCAGGATCAAAGTATTGTCAATAAATTATAAATCTGTACATACACTCAGCAAGCAAAAGATATAAAAGTACAATTGGATCCTTTGACTAACTGTCTATTTCGATAAAATTTCAAGAAAAACCTCAACATGTCTGTTTTGATGTCTGACTCAAAATCTTGTAGAAAACCAAAGTTGACACCATCATGTACAAGACTCTTAAAACTATCACACCCTCACATTGCCTTATTAACCTCATCCTCGAAAAAATATCTCTCAAAGTTAATACTACCTTGGGAACTAAGAGTTTTAAATGGAAGTTTTCCACACGAAGTCTAAGGCATACTTGAAATGATTCTTAACATGATTAAAAACAACAACACGCACATCAGAAACACCTTTCACCTAAGTAATATTAACATTAATACTTATGATAAAATTGATTATCCTTTTACTAAACATCAACCCATTCAAGAATTCGGATCAGACATCACCTTCTTTAAGTCACAATAACTGAGACATTTATAACTGAGACATTTGTCATTGCACGCGACAATTTTTTTTTATTTTTTTAATAAGCCAATATTATTGAAGCCCACTCTTGCAAGACGAAAAAAGGGAGGACAAGAAAGATACAAGAGTGTCAACTCGTATTGGACAAATCAAGAAAGATAATGCTCTCATTCACCTTTTTTATCTTGCTCTCCAAGTTTTTACCATACCTCATATGTGAATTCATTAGGCTACCTTTTATCAATATTTAACTCTATCAAATGAAGAATTACTTAATTAATATTTTATCTGTAATATTATAAATCTGAATATTACGTCATTTTAAATGACAAGTGACTAACTTCATATTCAGTATTACGTTAAATTTATTGAGATCACGATACATCACGTAATCTTACAAAAAAAAACTACATAATATAATTTCGTAAATTTAAATATCACATTGTCTTTTTTATTAGGGGGTAATGAGGCAACACCGTATTATCCAACATTTTCCATTTTAGCACTATTATTATTTTTGATTTTATTTTGTATTTGTATTGTATTGGATTGAATGAGTGGAGTTGAATGTGACATGTGACATCCCTACTACCTTTGCTTAAGTTGAGAATTAGCAAATAGAGTGTATTATTTTTTGTTTACAATTGCAATTGTGTTTTGTTTATTGTAGGTAAAATTGGGTCCCTCATCAAAAACAAAAACCCTAGCACACTTTGTGTCTCAAATCTACAACCAAAAGGAAAATAGCCGAAAGGCATTTTCCCAGCTAAGGTAGAACGATATATCATATCATGATATAATTGATTTTATTTTAGGACTATTTGGTCAAAATTAGGGTTTCAATCAAATTCGAACAAAAAATGTACAAAGGTCGTGTTGGTTCTGCCTCCAAATCGGAGGATCGAAAGCGAATCAACGATGTTCTCGATAAGCAGCTTGAACGATCTTCTCCTTCAACTTCGCGTCCCATCAATGGCAAAAGCAACAAAGAGAGAGAAACCAATACCATCAAGGATCCTCTTCTTCAACGATCCTCCAAAACTTCCAATATTTCTGGTACCCATTTCTTATCCGAAACTATTCTTTATGTTTACGTATTCAAAATCTTTAATTTTGTCTTATATTGTTTCAATTTGCCCTCTTTTTTTATGACCTAATTTTGTGATTTTTTTTTTTGGGAATTTTTGTTGGTGTTATAATTTGTGATTTATTGTACCTAATATGATTGAATTTGGATTTAGATGGTTGTTTTGTTAATTCAGTTTGATTAATTTAGGTGATTGATTCATGTTTTAGACTAGTCGAATATTTGGGTGTTTGTGAGACCTAGCTTGCTAGACTGGTTATTCTAACCCGGGCTCCAACCCGGGACCTCGAAGTTGAGTTGTAAGTGGGAGTTTCCCACTTCGTCTATGTACCTAAAGAAATAAAAAAAATATTGGGTGATGCTATAATGTACTATTAAGTATGGAACTAGAAAGGAGTTTTAGATCCTAATTTGTGCAAATGGAAGCTTAGAGGGAAATTAGGGAGGAGGGGTGGGTTAGGTTGGCTTTTGGTTTGGTATGTTGTTGTGTGCATCGATTGGGAGGTCTTGGAGTGACTTATCTTTTCCGATAAGGTAATCACTGGACACCAACCGGTGGATAAGATCAAGACCACCTTGCGGAAATGGTTCTTAGGGAAGAATTCTGGACATTACTGCTCCTACTACAGGTAGGATATGGAACCTTCGATGTGGTGGCACAGATAAAGGCTTGTGGGGATGTTCTTTGGGGGTTTGGCAGCTTGTTCTGGTGATTTTTGTCTTTACCGGTGTTGTATTGTTTTCCTTGTACCGTTAATGTTTTTGTTTAGAGTACTTCTTGTACTCTGGGATTCCCCTCTAAACACCTTGTTTATTTCTTTATAGATTTTATGCTTTGCCTTTTAAAAAAAAATGATATGATATTTACAATTTTATCACCTTGTATGCTCCAGGAAAATATTTGTCCATCTTCTGTCTTTTCTCTCCTTTATATCTTCTAGTGTTTCTTATGCTGTTTCTGCTTGTTATCTCTTTCCCTTTCAAATAAAGGAAAATATTTGTCCATCTTCTATCTTTTCTCTCCTTTATATCTTCTAGTGTTTCTTATGCTGTTTCTGCTTGTTATCTCTTTCCCTTTCAAATAAAGGATATTTTTTTACTATAGTTTCTAGTAAGTAACTGAGAGTATGATATTATTAGCAGAAATGTTGCTAGTGCTTACAATATGAAAGAGATTGAGGGTACTGAGTGTGTACATTTATGAGAATTGCATTAATGAGCTAACTTAGTTTTACATTTATGCGTTGGTTGCAGAGGAGTCTGAAACAGACAGTGAAGAGTCGGATGTGAGTGGTTCTGATGGAGAGGACACATCTTGGATCTCATGGTTCTGCAATCTCAGAGGAAATGAGTTCTTTTGTGAGGTTGATGATGATTACATCCAAGATGACTTCAACCTTTGTGGATTGAGCAGCCAAGTTCCTTACTATGATTATGCTCTTGATTTGATTTTGGATGTTGAATCCTCTCATGGTGAGCTTTCCTTCATATTTTGTTGGATTTATTGTACAAGCATGGAATGTTAGTGTTTTGATTGCTCAACTTTTGTGATACTTCGCTTTGATTCTTATTTGGTGTGAGAAATATAATTCTTGAAGCTGAATTCATATTATGTGTGTCTGTAGCTCTGTTTGCCTTTTCAGTTATTTTTTTTATTGTACAACTGCTTCTATGGTTTAATTGGAATTCATAGGTGATATGTTCACAGAGGAACAAAACGAGTTAATTGAATCGGCAGCGGAGATGCTTTATGGTATGATTCATGCGCGATACATATTGACAAGCAAAGGAATGGCTGCTATGGTAAGATTTCATAGTCGCTTATCGCTCTTTTTATACTTTACCATCCAGGAGATCGACATTGTTAACAACATTGCAACTTTTTGCAGCTTGACAAGTACAAGAACTATGACTTTGGTAGATGCCCAAGAGTTTACTGCTCTGGACAACCCTGTCTTCCAGTTGGCCAGTCGGACATTCCTAGGTCAAGTACTGTGAAAATATATTGCCCTAGGTGTGAAGATCTTTATTATCCTCGGTCCAAGTATCAAGGCAGTATCCTTATGACATATCAATTATTGAATTTTATTTTGTCATGGATTTTAGCTTATGTAGATATGTTTCACTATGTCACTCAAGCTATTTTATTCTCTTGTGCCTCATTTTTTTCCTTGCTTTTGAGTTTCATTTGATAGTCTGTTACATAAGTAATTAAGTAGTGTGTTTGTAGGATGTGACCTTTTAGGTATAGGTATTTCTAGCCTCTCTCTTACATAATATATGCCAGCTAGTATTTGGTATCTGGAAAGAAAAAAATGATTTGCATGTGGGTTATAAACTGCTCTCTAGACATGGTTAACCATATCTGTGAACTACTATAAACTCAATCAATTTTGGTGAAAATATTTCTTGTGCTTGGGCATGTTGTTAATGCAGACAACACTTTGCTGCTCCATAATGGTATACTAAAAAATAAATCCATACCATGAATGTTTTGCATAAGCATTATGGGGGCGGGGCCGATGATCTAGGTCTATCAAAAACAAATATTATAAACCTCTGAAAAGTGTTTGTTGTCTTTATGAAAACAATTCCATTGTTCCTTCTTTCAGAAAACTATATCTGCTACCGTGTTTCTAGTTGTTGTAACCTCAAGTGGAATGGCAGTTTCTGAAAACTTTGGGATGCTTGTGTTTTGTGATTATAAAATGCAGCTGAAAAGTGACCAGCTTTTTGGAATTGTGAAATTTTTGGAAGACATCCTTCTGTTTTTTGTCTCTTATCACACTCTAATGTTAAGAAGTTTGGCCATTGTTTGTTAGCTTAATTTCAGAAATTATTTTATTAATTTGTTTGTTTAGTATCGATTCCATAGTCTTTCTCTATCGCTCTCTAATGTTAAGAAATTTGGTCATTGTTTTTAAGCTTAATTTCGGAAATTATTTTATTAATTTGTTTGTTTAGTATTGATTCCATAGTTTTTTAATCATGATATTTATATTAACATTGGGATGGTTGTATGATATTCATGTTCTGGCTATATAATTGTGGTTAGAGTTGTTGGTTGAACACTGTATGCAATACTTCTAAAACTTCCTTGACTCTGTCTAGACATTGATGGAGCTTATTTCGGAACAACATTTCCACACCTCTTCTTGATGACATATGGACAACTGAAGCCGCAGAAACCAGCTCAGGGCTATGTTCCAAGAGTTTTTGGGTTCAAACTTCACAAGCCATGAAGCTGGAAGTTTAAGCTTTCATGAAAGTAAGAGGCTGCCCGAATCTCATTTAAGTCTTCTGTTGTAGTACTCCTTGCAGCATTCAGCGGATCAAAACCTTTTCAAACCAGTAAAATATAGACATCCGTTTTACTTGTTTTAGGAGCGTGTTGTAAAGAAATATATGCAGACATGTGAAGCAAGTGCCTAGTTTCACTTTCAGCTTCAAATTCAATGAGCAAGTGCTTAGGTACTTGACGACACTTTTTAATGTCTTGTTACAAATTGTATTTGGCAATTTCCTTAATGTTTTTTGTCTCTGATTACATATATCTGCTATTTAAATATTGTTTTATTCCATTAGCTCATTTCCGTTTTAAGTTGAATTTGTGGGTTTGATCTTTAGATTCAGACAATTTGCTGATTTTTATAGGTTCACTTGTGTTGATGTTAAACCTGTATGAGTCTATCCAACATTAGTATTGATTATACAGGACACAAATACAACACACCTTTGAGTCTGTCAATCAGACACATTGTTATGTGGTTACTAATTAGTGAACCAAAAATATATGTTAGATTGAGCCAAATTAGTTTCTCAGTGTTTTCAGAACTGGACTGCTCTGCCTCTTGGTTTAACTACAGTCAGTTCGTAGTATAAAATAATTGGATCGAGCCGTCCTTGGTTCAACTAGTATTTATCTATTAATCACCTGGTTCAATCGATTGAATCAATTGAATTATGACTCGGAGGTCCCGCTGGTTTAGTATAGGGTCTGGTTTTTAAAACATATATGATATGAAAGATATTGCAAGATTTTATATATCTCAATAATTTAATGCAGCTTGTATTCAATTGTGTCAATGGATATAAAAGTAAAACACACAAAAATAAATAAAGGCTAGACAAGTCTGCTTATTATCTATGTGTTAGTTACAAAGAGTGATACAAAGTATTTTGTACCACGGGGATTGGAAACTCCTAATCAACATATGCCATATCTATTAAGTTTTGTTGATATGGCTTATGTATCATTGCATATTTACTTTTTGTTTGCACGATACTATATACATATTAAAAAAAAACAGTATAAACTTCAACGGTGTAGGGAAAAACATATATGTTCAACGAAATCTTACCAAAATTTCAAATTGATGGAGTATTTGATAATAATTGATGTTGAGATCAACTGCCAGTGTAAGCCTTGCACATTCATAACCAACGGGCCAACAAAAGTTCTTCCAATTCATTACTGTGTCGATCGCCATTGTGTCTTTGCGTTTAAGTGACAATAATTGATGTTGATATCAACTAGTAGGGTAAGCCTTGAGCTTTCGTTACAAACGGGAAACAATAGTTCTTCAAATTCAATTTGTGCATTGATCCCATTGTATCTTACTGTGTAAGCCTTGCGCTTTCGTCAACAATAGTTCTTTGTATTCAATTTGTGTAGCGAGCGACGTTGTGTCTGCGTGTATAATACCATCACCCTTTTAGTTTTGCTTTTAGGGTTTGTAAATCTGCCCTGTTTAAAGTTACTTTTGTTTAATACCTCAGAAAAAAGTTAATTTTGTTTAACTCATTTTATTACTAATGATTCGGTCTAAATATTTAGTGTTAAAAGACTAATTTGCATCTTCCATTATTAAAAATTTGTTTTCCCAGTTTTATTTCTTATTACCTTTGTTTTCCAGTTTACTCTTTACGGATGTATATTAGAGTTAGCACAAGATACAATACATGTGCGGGTTTATTTTTATTTAATTTAGGAATATTTTTAAAGAAGTCTTTTAAAAGACAAACATTAATTAAGGGATAGAAAATTCTTTTAAACAATAACTATATCTTAAAATTTGTGACATTTTCTAATAAATAGGATCAAAAAAAAATTGAAAATTTTCTTATATATAGGACCGGAGGGAGTATATAGTAAATTGTTATAAAAAAAAATTTGAGTTAAGGAAAATGTTATAAATTAGCACACACATACACGCATTTCTACCAAAAAAACACATACATGCATATTCTTTCAAAATTTAATCATATATTGCTTTGAAAAATATAATAATATAGATGTTTTTATCATATTTTATAATAATTCAATATTGATAATTATCAACTTGTATGAGATTAATTTATTTTTTGAAGCAGCAGTCTGATGCTCCAAGTGCTTTCAAACAATCTCATGTCTTCCTTACGCATCATTCATCGTATAAACTGCTATGGGGATAACCTACTCCATGCTGGGCATGATTCATCACACTACATGTCCTTTGAGTTTGTTAGCCTGATTGCTATGTGATAACTAACTTTCCAATCCTCTTACTATGCATTTGTAACTAAATATTTTCTACATTCGGAAGATATTTAATCTTTCAGCTGCAGAAAAATGTATAATAGTGTCTCTATACATGTGGTATATTAGTTAACCTGTGTATGTTTGGTTGAGATTTGACAAGAATTGATTCGGATAAAATTGATTTTGTAGAATTTACTCTAACTAAAAATGAGTTGCGGGTAAAGTGGTTTGTTTTGATACATTCATGTAAAAGTAAGTTGAATCACGGTTAATGGCCATGAACATGTAAAAGTAAGTTAAAAATATATATATATTAGCGATGGCCTATATAAAATATCACCAACATTTATTCAAACAACAATTACTAACATTTCCCGTCCTTCGGAAAAAAAAAAAAAAATTACTAATATTCTTTTTTTGGTCAAGAAAAACAGGAATTAACAATTACTAATATTTACTTACATGCTCTCAATAATATTTTACTTTAGTTTTTTCTTTTTTTGACAATTTACTACGTAGTAGTAGTATTTAATAAAATATAGCATACTGTACTGATCTACAAATATTTCCTTTTAATCACTGTAATGGTCTACAAATTTTTCCTTTTAATCATGTTTGTTAAATGTAAGTTGATCGTAACCATTAATCATCTTATGTGGCATCACAAGTTAAAAAAAAAAAAAATGGTGATGCAGTTGTCTTCTGAACTAGAAGCCCTAATTTGTTCTGGGGGATCATCTTCACTCCATAAATAATTTGGAAATAGAAAATGTCTAATCAAATGTTGTAACCGTTCATGTGTTCGTCCAGTTGGCACATGCGACAATACGAGGTATCATGGTGGTGCTGTGTTTGTAAAGACGTGGGTGCTTAGTGCAAATTTGAGGGTGCAACTTAAGGGGATTGAGAAAGATATGCATATTCAGATGCATCACTTAACTGTTTTTACAAATATTAAGACAAGTTTGTAAAATAGATTTAGAGTTGAAAATATTTCTGTCACTTGAAAAACACTTCTAATGCATTCAAACTTAAAACCAAACACCCTATACTTATTAGTCTATGCATCTAAACTTAAAATCAAACACCCTATACTTAATCTATGTTTGGTTTCGGGTTTGTAAACAACAAAAACGCTAAGTAATTTTACTTAGAGATCTAAACTTGAAGCCGAACAACCCTAGACTTAGTCTAAAGTTTTAAACGCACATGATAGGAAATATCCCCAACAGTTTGCGACTCAATAGACGTTGGAACAAATTTACACCGTTGTTCTGTAATTGACTTATAAAAAGAAATGAGATTAGTCTTTGCTTCCATATTGAAAAATTCCTGAGAATAAATGATAGAACTGAGTTTTTATTAAATTATATTCCTAGATATAAAAGATCAATGTGAATATAAAAAAATTCCAAAGAAAAGGGTGGGATAAAACATTTCTTTAAAATACCTCGGAATGTAACTCTCATCCTTGTATTTTAAGGATCCTAACAAAGAAAGTAAACATGGAACAAACCCCATTCAAATCATCTTTGATAGATATAAAATTGTTTAGAAAAGACAAACAAATTGGTACCAAAATGATTAGGTCTAATCTAATGCACAGCCTAGTTAGACCTTAATTGATTGTGAAGAGCAACATGTTATATAATCAAAAAGATCAAAGCAGAACCATGATCGTTCTACTAAGCAGTAATACTTTAACCCTTCAAAATCGTTCTACTAAGCTGTAACATTTTACTGTAAAACCTTTGTGTATTCTATAATTTTAAGGCCAAAATATTACCATGGCCTCAACAGAATCAGAAATAAAAACAAGCTCATCAACTCAAAAGAAACTATTAGGTGTTTGCAGATAACAAAAGGAAACAATAAAGGTACTTGCTCTAACATGAAGAGAAGCAAACTATTAATATTAAAATTATCTCAGATACAACTCAAAATAGAAGTTTAACTTGAGTACAAACAATGTAGTTCTCTGCAAAATCAGCTAAACTTAATTTAAAGAAGAAGCTAGCATCAAGCAAAAGCTTATAGCTTAACTTTCAGTTTGTTCCCTCAGCCTCCTGATGGTGCTCCGAACAGTCACGGCACTTGCAGTGCTGTCATAATAATGAGAACAAAGTCATGAGGCTGGCCTTTCAGATTTGAAAAATAAAACATTGAGAAAAGGAATAAGAAAAATTACTTCAAAGTGTAAGCTCCGCCTGCTTTCACTTTACCGCAATCCTTGCATCCCCATATTCCTACTGCTTTTCTCTTCACAGCATACTGCAACAAGTAATTGATCATCAGAACTCGGCATTTTAAAAAGGGTAGATTAAATCTACTAAACTAAATATATATATGACAGATGACATACAACATTACATAAGTCCTACCTTTCCACAAAATTCACAGAAAAATTTGCTGTGCTGACTGACTTCCATCTTTTTAATCTGCTTACGCAAACTAGCACCATAACGGGTACCTAATATCATACAATAAAACCAACATATTAACTTCTCAGAAATTAACATATCCCCTTGAAGAGTTACAAATAAATCTAAATTATATTTTATGTAAAACAAGGAATAGTGCTCTACAAATACAATTCATGAATTGGGTAACAGTTCAGGAAAATCAATTTTCCCCCAAAATATCAAACCAACTAAAATGTAACTACCTAGGGCCTGTTTGGATTGGCTTATCTTTTTCGCTTATGAAAAATAGCTTATGCAAATAAATAAGTTTTTATGTTAATTTATAAGTTCTGGCTAATAAGAAATGAAACTTCATAAGCTGTTTTAACATAAACTACCTAACATAAAATATCATTTATTAGCATAAGCTGTTTTCTACAAACTCAAAAATAAACAAATCCAAACAGGTCTCTATACTAAAAACAGCAGCAGCTTGGCTTATCCTACTAAGTGGGGTCGGCTACATGGATCAAATTACATCATAATGTTCATAAACACATTCACAAATATGCATATATCTATGTATAAGAGTGCAAGAGAATAATTAACATGTCATAAAACATAATTATTCTAAACAGCATGCTTTCAAGAAAATTTTCATAGGATTAATCATCTAGATCTTAACAACAATATATAGATCAGTAATCATTTCATCATAAACTAAACCATATTTAAATCATTAACAACAAACCAAATGACAGTAACGAAAACACAAAGAAATTGTGAGATTTCAGAAATACCGTATTTGCCAACGATGCCAGCCTTCTTAGTTCTCTTAGTCTGCAAACAATAAATAGAGAAGTGAAAGCATTAATATCAATTACAAATCTGAGTGAACAAAGGATTCAACAACAAATTGAAAGTTGAAAGAAATGTTTGGAATTGGATGATGGAGAGAAAGAGTACCATTTTTACAGAGATCGAAGGAGGGGTTAGCTATGGAGTGGCAGCGGTGGAATGCAACAAGCAGAGAAACCCTAATTCACTATCTCTCCCTTTTAATAGAGATCCGCGTTGGGTGATGAGTGGGTCGGGTGCAAATCCGATTGATTCTGCAGTTGGGCTGATCGGGTACTAGGTTTTTTTTTAGGACTTAATTTTGCATTATGATTTCCTTATTTAAAAAAAATTAAGTCTTTTTTTTAGAGAAAATAAATGAATAAAAAATTGAGGGGAGAGAAAATAAATAAATAAATAAAAAATCTCTCTCTTTTTTGGGACATCTAATAAACTTTTTTTTGGAATTTTAATCATCTATATCAATTTTTATAACGTGTCATAATGTGACGTTGTTTATTAGATATATTTTTTCTAACATGAATATTATAGGTGACATTGTCACGTGATAACTGAATATCTCACATCATAAGAAATAATTTAAATATGGGTAGGAGATCAAAATTTGGAGGAAAAAATGTTAAATAGGAGGCCGATAAACTAATTTTTTAAAATAAGAGAACTGAAATTTATATTTTTTAAAAATAGTTGAAACCAAAGTCGTTTAAGCCTTTTTTTTTAAATAATACTAGTTACAAACTTATGCTTCGCACGGGTTCAACAACGTATTCGATAAAAAAAATATTTTCAAAGAAGAGATGTTTAAACGACGGAACATTGTGATTCATCATAATATATATATATATATATATATATATATATATATATATATATATGTGTGTGTGT
>Ga0209282_1000500_pt1 | contig 19030 bp, 10 predicted proteins | sample Mtrugardesep15_FD_187529 | JGI IMG/M metagenome (GOLD analysis project Ga0209282, IMG submission 187529) | Root nodule microbial communities of legume samples collected from California, USA - M. trunc garden sep15 (SPAdes) (version 2) | ecosystem: Host-associated > Plants > Roots > Nodule...
ATGTTTTTTTAGAGGTTATCAAATAAGTATGTTGTATTCATATATTTTTTAACCACGATGTGTTATTTTTCTCATTAGAGCTTAAGTACACGTTTTAATGGTATACAAAATCTATGCATTTGAAAAATCAAATATATAGAAGAATAAGTACAAGATACAACTAAATTAAATAAGTATGTTGTATTCATATATAACAAAATTAAAATAAAACCAATGTTTTATTTCGGTCTTTTAAGCAAAAAAATAAATAATAATAATAATAATAATAATAATAATAATAATAATAATAATAATAATAATAATAATAATAATAATAATAGTAATAATCAAATTAAAAGGAGTACAAAATGACACTCCAACTCAATAATGTCAACAGAAAAGAAAATATCAACCCAAAAAGATCACACCAAAAGCAAAATGTTATCTACAAGAGGATCATATTTAGTTGTCATCTCGTAGAAAGTGCAATACTCATATTGTTTTATCTAAGAATTACGGTCGATAAGTAGAATTAAAATGATCTACCAATTATTCATCGTATACTCAATTTTATAAATAGCTTTATTTCATGATTTTCAAATCAACCAAACAATATATTATCCATTGATTTATTTTTTTGAGTGACAAATCAAATATATAGAAGAATAAGTACAAGATACACTCAAGGATACAAAAAGCGAAAAAAAAATATGAACAAAAGAACCGTAATATCCTTAATTTCACAATAACATTTTTACCAACATAAACTAACTTTTAATCTTTTCTTTTTTTAAGGATAAAGTAAATTTTAATCAAAATCAACTTTCACCTCATGTAACCAAACATGCCCTAAGCCGCTACTCTTATATAGCATTTTAAAGTCACGAGAAGAACTGTCCCTTATTGTTGATTAACTCAATAAATATTGTGTGTGCGTGTGTGTGATGAAGAAGGGAGGTAAGTGAGAGAGAGTGTAGCAGAAGAACTGATAGAGAACTTTCAAATCTCTTTATCTTCTACCATCACTCAACTATAGCCTCTACAATATCTTTTTCTTTCTGTAGTCTCTTTCTGCTTGAATCATATTACAATCACCATGTAGGTCTTTCGTCCCCCACTTACTACTACACCTTCATAGATTGATCATCTTCTCCTCTTCAACTTCTACTCTTTTTACTCTCTTTTTTTTATCTCTCTCTCTCTCTTTCTCTCTCTTATGACTTTGTTAATTATTACAGGAGACCAGATGGAAATCCTTTAGACCTTAACAATCTGCCTGATGACAACTCTAGTAGAGATCACCATGCTAAACAACTTCTTCCTGACACCACCTCCCCACCACCTGGTAATTTATTAATTTATTTATAAAAAAAAATAAACCTTCTTCATTAGTGATCACATAACCAAAACCAAAACATAACCTGGTAATTTATTAATTAATTTAATTAATTAAACCTTCTTCCATTATAAAAACTTTAAACCTTCTTCATTAGTGATCACATAAACAAAACAACATAAAAATTTATTATTTTTTAATTTATTATTTTCACAATGGCGAACATAAAATGAAAGACTAAGCTAGGTCATGGTTTTTTTCACCGGGATACATTACTCTTTTTCTTCTTTATTTATCTTCTCTTAGACCTAGCGTTGTGTACTTGTTTTATAAGCATAATATATCATACTAGGAGAAAAAAATGAAATGAAAGGGGTAGTTGGTAAAGTGATAAGAAATAAATAAATGCAATGCAATGATGGTTTTGGGTTATTGGGAATGAAGTTGGTTTACTTTATTTAATTAAGGTAAAGGAAGGGTCTCATCAAAGTTGCTTAAATTGGATATTTGGTTACAACAGTTACAGGTTATAAGGAAAAGGAAAACGGCGAAGATGATGATAGAAAAGACGAGAAGGTCTACGAGTGTAGATTTTGTTCCCTCAAATTCTGCAAGTCTCAGGCTCTTGGGGGACACATGAACCGTCATCGCCAAGGCTAGCTACTTTCTTCTCCTCAAAACTAAATATTCAATTCAATAATATTTTTTTATTTATTTTTCGCTTTGATTTGATTTGTGATTGTTGTGTGGTTGGTTTTGGTGCAGAGAAAGAAACAGAGAAGTTGAATAATGCTCGTCAGCTCCTCTTACGTAATGATCACAACCTTGTTGCTCAAGCTGCCCTTCACCTAGGGTATGCACTTCTACTTCTTTTCCTATTTTTACCTTCTTCAACTTCTATATAATACCTAGACTTTGTAAGCATATATACTACCATTTTATGCTGATAACCGGCAAGAGTTGCAATTTGATTTTTTTAAAATCATACCATCAATTTTAAAATATTCTTACAAAAGTCGAATGAAGTCACAAATAGTTAATTTTTAGTACAAAGTGATAGTGCATACATTTTTTTAGTACAAAGTGTATATCTTTTAAATCATAAACATAACCACTAATAATTTGCTAAAATTTGTCAATAAAAAATAATTCTTTAATTATTTGTTAGTCTTTGGTACGTTTTCGTTTTAAAATAGATGTCACTTTAAATATTTTACACAAGTTAAAAAATGCAATAAATAGTATAAAGAAAATAATACTTTTATCAAACTATTATTATTGATGTGTTTTCTTCTATTATGAATTCAAAGTGGGATATAATAATTTGAAATTATATTACATAGTATTTATTACAAAGTACAAATGATTTTTTTAATATTTAAAAACTGAATTAACATTAATTTTAAAACAATTTTGTTTTATTAATGTGAGACTAATTCTGTCGAAAGAAGTCGAGGACAAGTGCTTCTAAAACTTTGTTAAGTTAGTATTTTTCACTTTTATCATGATTTGAATATGAGCCCTCCAAATGTGTTTTAACTCTTAATTCAAACCAACTAAACTTGGGTGTGTAAGTGTTGCAGTCAACGCACTTCCGCAATCTCGTGTGAGTGGTTGTTCAATAGAGGTTGGATGATCCTAATTTAAACTTGGTATTATAATCATGATTATAAAATTAAAATTAAATCTGATTTTGCTAGGACATCAACACACGGCCACTAATGTTGTGAATGCATAATCCCATTTCCAAATTATAAACTTCTTTTGCTCACATGTTTTTTGAAAGACTTGTTGTTTTTTCAATTAGAATAATACAGTTAGAGCAATAGCATGCATATATACAAAACATACACTGTTTGATTTGATACAATTTGTGAAATTGATATTCAGATGTTATCCACCAATAGCAACAGCAGGGTATCATCCAGCAGGTAACATAGGAGATCATCATCACCCAACAATGCCATTGAGATTCCCAACATCCTTCTCAGCAGGTTCATCCTCCTCGACTCATGCACCACCATCTCAAGTTCAACAATATCTGTACTCTTCACCATCACGACCCATGTCTTTCCCTCCACATTTGGTTCCTCACGATTACCGTGTGAGTCATGTGATGAGTAACAATGGCCAGCAATATGTGGCAGGTGGAGGGGAGTCAAGTTACACGTGCATAGGTGCACCGCTTGGACAAGGTTTTCCAGATCATACTTCAACGATCAATCGGTTTCAAGATGGTATGTAATGGAGTGATATTTTGTTATCATAAAGACACGCTATCTGTAATGTACAACCAGAGAGAGAGAGAGAGAGAGATGATAAATTAATTAAGGTGCTGACAGATAGCTAGGGTTGTGAGTCATCATGAGTAAGAAGAGATAGCAACAACAGTAACTAGGTGCTGCAGCTTTTGAGATCATTCACAACCTCAGCTACTTTGGATTGTAGCTGTGGGAATGTCTTTTGTATGTTGGTTTGGTACGAACAACAAACAAGCTGTTGGATATGAACTGAAAGTTTGTGTCACTTCCTTTTGCATCCCAAACCCCTCCTTTTATTTCTATTTTTCTAATATTTCTTGCTTTTTGTACTATTTCTGTTTCATTTTCTAACTTTTGTGGTTTCATACTTCTTTTCTAACTAAAAATCCAAAAATATCACCTCACACTCTCTCTAGTCAAACCAAAATTAGAATATTCTAGTTTCTTGATATGCTCATGATGTCAGTGTCACACTATGCTTGCACAAATAAGGTAGTATCACAACAAAAGTCGAATACTCCAGCTGAGTGTTTCCGGTATACATACATACATAGAATATTCAAACAATCAATCATGCCTCTACTATCAATCAAATTTCTTCTTAACGCTATCTAAAAAGCTCATGTCTTTCCTCCAAATTTCCATTGTGTTGTGAACAGTTATAACTAGTAATTTATTATTTATTTTTAACTGCAAAATGAATTATATTAGAAATAATGAGAGAAGTACAAAAGGTATTTGATCTAGCAAGAGAACACGCACAAATTTATATATTAAAACAAAGTAGATGGTTCGAAAACTATACATAATACAAACACAAACCCCCTTTCTTCTTTGCTAGAGATTACCTCCCAAAGGTAATTAACTATGATATCATCCACCGAATCACAAACCGGATAAGACCTAAAAAGAAGATACAGCTAGTAATTAATTAGCCGCAGACATGAATGCAACAAAATTATTTTTTCTTAAATACAAAAATATATAGTATTATATAATAAAACCCAAGGAGTACAAAGAGTTTAAGAAGGAGTACTTCAAATCATAAAACAAAGCGATAAAAGATAAAGGGTAAGGGAATGATAAAACAACCAGAACCGCAACAAGCATAGTGTAGGTCATGAATCACATTATTTAGAATTTTTTAGATGATGGATCACATTAACATGTCACATGTGACATTCTTCCTTCTAAGGGTTTGGAGTAGCCTTCTACATCCTTTAATGCTATTTTGTTTATTAAAAAAAAGCAGAGAACCTGAAAAACATAACATTAACAAGGACGCCACCTATCACGTAAAACCCCAAACCATACCTACGATGCACAAATTCTGACACAGACACGTCAACATTTCTGATGTAAAAAACATAGGACGTCGATATTCTGTAACAAGATTCTTTCAAAAAAAAAAAAGGTTCTATAACAAGAAACTATGTATTTGACCTTTATTTATCTATCTACTATTGAAAAATTTAAAAATGTTGTAATCATCTTTAATGCATATAATCCTTGTTGATCAAAATATCTCATACGTCTTTAACTCTTGAATCTACTGTGTGTGGAAGTAGATAAAAAAATTATGACATTTGTCTTAGTTGTCCGACACGCCTCATTTAAGTGATATATAGGTGTCGGACGAGGGTCTAAAGAGTGTCGAAGTAAAGAAGAAAATAACTTATTTAAGACACTTGTCTGACATGTGTCGTACAAGTGTCATAGGAGTGTCGGACACCAACACGTGTCAGGCACCGCGGCACACCTAATCGTAGAGTTGTCCGTACTTTATAGAACCAAGCTACGCAAAACAAACTCAAGCAACAAGAATCGGACAACAACTAAACTATGCACAATCGATGTTCCCTGAATTTTTTTTTGTCCCGAAGTCTTACCTGAAAACCACTTCCACTCATTTTTTACATAAGTTGCTCAACAATTACTATCTTTCCAAAGAAAATAGTCCTTCAGGGACTTTCAAATAGACCACACAATCAAATTTAACTAAATTACTAGTTATTCCGAAGAAATAAAACTCTTGATATCAAATGTAGATCAACTCTCGGTTCATTCTGTTTTAAATTATGATTCATGTTCCACTATTTATCGGTCTACTTATTTTATTTGATTTAAGCATTCACACCTGGGTTTTCCTATTTGATTTTAGCTTTCACAATTGAATTGACCAATGCCAAGTGCAATCATTGGTTTAACACATGAACGAGGGTTAAGGACTTTCAATTATTTATTTTACTCGTTTAATACTTAAGAATTAATAATGCCACATCCCCTAAAAAAAATCATGCTTCATATAGTTTACAAAATTAAAAATAAACTCTAGACCCATCTTAGAAACAATAACACAGGACTGAGACTAAAGCGAAAAGAGTTCAATTTGTTTGGGTATGAATATAAAGAATTTCTTTTTCCACCTTCCACCCTTCTCGCGACTGCCCTCAGTTTTGTCTATTTTATCTCCGTTTGAATTATAATCTGAAGCGTTTTTAATATTTTTCAGATTATAAAATCCAAAATCTGTTTGAGCTTATATTTTACACATCCTATGTTGTATATCAACATATTACTGCTATGTTACTATGCACCAACCCAAAATCACATAACTTGGTTAAATGATGTGAGTCTTGACTAGCTACCAATACATGATAAAAAAATTATATAATTATCTAATCTGTATAAACCATACACTTAGGTATCTCTACCTATTACCTTAGCTTCTTGCGAAATTACCATACCCTATGCTCAAAACTAATGGTATGGCCTAACTCATCGAACATGCTTATCAACGACAAATTTTGTCTAAGTTCAAAAGCATACCTCGCTTATACTTTCACACTCTTCTAGCTTCAGAGTCTCAAAGTGTTCATTTCTTGTACAAATGTGATAAGAGCATCAAGAGTCCATGACCTAACTCCTTATAATTCCTAACTTGTCATCACTAGTTCCTCCGCATTATCAACATCATTGTCTAAGAAAACCAACTGCTCCAATATGGATTTTTACTCTACCATCCAAAATGGATAAAGTTGTTGTTTCAGAGATAAAGTTAAGTATTCTTGCCTTTGTTTCTCCAAGATGATCTTACGTTTTCTTACCACCACCTCTCTAAAATGATCTTGAGTTTTCTTCACAGCTTGTCCAGGCCCACAAGTGTGTTTAACATCTCTCCAAACCCCACCAGGCCTTTGGAAAAATACATCATTGTCATGATCTACAACTTTACGACTTCCTCTCTCAACACTTCATCTCTGTTGATCGAGTTAGGTTGATTAACGCCACCTCTCCACCTTTCAATGCTTCAAAACACACTCATCAAATCAAGTTTGCTATTGCTTCTATTTTTAAACCTTTTTTTTAAGAATATTTTTAAAATCTTTAACAAGTACCCTAAAAACATTTGTTAACAAGATCATATGATAAAGCCCTCTGTAAAAAAATATTTAATAAAGTGATTTTTTTTTTCTTCTTCTTCTTTTTTGGAAAAATATAATAAAGTGTTGTAATCTTATCTAGACCGTTATTTGATTGTTTAGGGGGAAAGGGGGGTTTATCGTATCAACAATATTATCCGTTTGTTCCATTTTGACAGAGTGAAGAGACATGAGTACTGCTGCTTCTCTTATTCCCGTTTCCTGGTTACCCTCTCTCGCTTCTCCATTCAAGGTATTTCTTTTTCCATTTCATTTCATTTTCTCATACAATTCACAATTTCACCATTGAATTTATATTTGTAGGGAAATGTGAAAACCTTGGTAGCAAAACCATATCTATGTCCATGTCTCAAAATTCAGCGAACAAGAACCCGTATTTCTGTCGTTAACAAGGCTGTTTCTGCTTCTGTGAAACCAGCCGGTGAAAATGTTCGGTTTCGGTTGGACAATTTGGGTCCACAACCGGGTTCAAGAAAGAGAGCAAAGAGAAAGGGAAGAGGTATTGCGGCAGGACAAGGAGCGAGTTGTGGTTTTGGAATGAGAGGTCAAAAATCTCGATCTGGACCTGGTATCATGAGGGGTTTTGAAGGTGGTCAGATGCCGCTTTATCGACGATTGCCTAAACTTAGAGGAATTGCAGGAGGTATCCCTTTTCATACAACACTAGGGAATTTACCTTTTGTTTTATTGTTAAAATTTGTTGTTTACGGATTTTGAAAATGACGTTTTTAATTGATTGACAGTGTAATACAATGATGGTATATACGAAATAAATTCTTACATAATACGAAATGATGTTCAAACTTGTGTATTGTACATTTGGTTAATAAGTTAAAAAAAATTTAGTCTATATACTACCAAATGGGAGCTTTTGCTTAATTGTTAGAGATGCAATTTGAGTTGAAAGTCAGATATTCATGAAATTTGCAGTATCTTAGAAATACAAGATTGAATTAAATTGGCCCACTTAGATTGCCCTTTTTTACCATGTTTTGTTGAATTGTCCGTAGCATCATGATGCTTCACATGGAGTTTATATGGATTTTGTTGAATTATATTAGGATGAGTTAGGATCCTACTGTTAGGAAGTGATCAAGAAAGATGCTACTTGTAGCTACATCATTAGTAGGAAAAAACAATGGTTAGATGAGAGTTGTGATTCATGGTTGCAGATTGATTACGTATACTTGTTGCGTGCCTGCATAACATTTGAAAGTCATGAAGTATGCCTATTACAGGGGCCGGATACGATGTTGTATATATCCCTAATATGTTGATTTACAAAGAAATTATAGTAGATTCCCTTTATTGACATCTTGAAATGGTGATTATTGTCTCAAGAGAATCATGGCATTATGGACTATTCCAAGCTTCCAATGCCTAAATTTTTCTCTCAGTTTTTATTATGCTTGACATCTTTACTTATTGTATATTTTTTCCCCTTATTCTTCTATATCCTTCCATGATTTCATTTCAAAAGCAATTATTTTATCAAAGGTTTTTCTTTCATTCTTTTTCGTAGGATCTCTCTTAATTTATTTAGTATATGCATAAATCTCGCTTGGAATCATGTTTTAATGTTCCTTCTTTCCTTTTATTTTTATAAAATAATAATAATAATAAGGTATGCATGCTGGATTGCCGAAATATGTCCACATCAATCTGAGAGACATAGAAGATGCTGGATTTCAAGAAGGGGAAGAGGTGTCTCTGGAGACACTGACGGAAAAACGTGTGATTAACCCATCAGGAAGGGAACGGAAACTTCTATTGAAGGTACAAATTACTTGTTGGTTTATGGCTATCTAAATTTTTTCCCTTAGTTGTTGTCTTACATGTTCTTTTCTGTGATTGTTTCCATGATGTCTAGAGGTATTACAATGTTTCACTTTTAAAAACAAATGAGGATGGTTAATTTTCCTAGTACCCCATATATCAAGAAAGACTTCTCATATGAGGTCCCTTGTCTATCGTGAATAAAGTTACTTTCTTTAAAATTTTCATATTATGCCTTTAATTGGAGAATTTTGGTTGAGCTCAGACACATGTTGTTTGTTTATGATATGTATGTAAGTTCAAACGTAATATTTTGGTGGCTGTGTTTGTGGTTTGAATTTGAAACTGTAAAGTTGGAATATAAGAGGTCCGTTGGTTGAAAGAGTTAAAGTTAGTTAATGGATGTTGGGATATTAGAGATGTTGAAACCATGTTTCTCAACTACATAATGGAGTTTGTTTTGTAAGACTCAAAGAAATAATTACAATATAAATCCGATCATTTTTATTCTTATTTATGCCTATAGTTAATCTATAATAATCACAAAGATCCTAAACATATTTTCAACAAGAGAAATAAGGCACGTTGTCTATTAATAAGAAGAGGGCTGAGACTTGAGAGGGAGAGATATCTTGTCATTTTAGTGTAGTCGGGGGTCCTTGGATATAGGGAGTAGGGAAGATTGCAGACCTTTGAATTTCTGTAGTTTTCCATACAAGGAAATTTTCCCTAAATGTACATTTAATTAAAATATCGATTTCTGTCTATTGGTATCAAGGCTCCATCAACGAGTTGGGGGTATATCATTGAAGATTATGTGGTGGGAATAAGAATAAAGGCACACATGGATGTCATGGATGGTGAGGAAAAGTAATTTCAGTTGGGGAAGATGCATCTGTGTTGGATCAATAAGTTAGGGAGGTATTTTCATATGAAATAGGAGTTGGAAGGAGAAAGACTATAAGTCATCTGTGTAGCCATGGAAGGACAAGCTTTGTTTTTGTTTCAATGCTCCAAAACCCGACTTGGGTGATGTGTCGTAATGTTGTTAGATGTTTCCAGCCATCCATGATTCGCAACCCATTTGGCATTTTGTTGGGAATGAAGCAAGAGGGCTTGTGCATGAATACAAGGATAAATTTGACATACAGGTCAGGTTGTTGCAACTGCGACCAGATAGAATATTTAAAAGGGTTTTTCTTGAAAGGACAGCAAAATTGAAGCTACCCTTGGACGGGTTACTATTCGAGGAGATGGATTTGGAAGAAACTATAGATGAGTGAAGAAAATAGTCAGTCGGTTTGGAAATGAGCAAAGAGAGAATTCAAGAATATAAAATGGAGAAGTAAGAAGAAAGGTGAAAGAAATGGAGTGAAATGACTATGGCTTGGAATTGGAAGTTGATCGGCCTGGGGTAGAGGAGAATGAAAAAGATTACCAAACAGGGGACAGTAGGATTGCAAGGTCAACCACCTGGTAACCTAACAGAAGTGGAATGAAAAGGAAAAGAGGTCTTTATGGGTGGAACCAATGAAGAACAAAGCTGGAAGAAACATGTGTCACATCATTGTTGAATGCTGAGGCCACCAAAAGTGTGTTCTTGTACAAAGGATGATAGACCACTACAAATTATGAAACTCTGACTCACACGGATGAAGACCTAATGTCCACCATCGAACAACGAATCTCGTATAGTAGCCAAGGCGATATCAAAGGCAAAGATGAAGCCAAATATGTTTAGAATCTCACAACTTCAACCTTTGGGTGACATTGAGCTTGAAGATGAGGTTGTAGGGAAACATCGTTCAAATTCTGACCTATGCTGTTGCTAAACATGAAGATGGATTGTTGGATTGTATTTCAAAGAGGCTGACCGCATAGGCTCATGCATTGATGTGAGGCAGATTAATGGAAAAGACTTCCTTTATAAGAAGAGATAGATACTGAACATTGCCAAGTATTATTCATGTAGAGCAAGACGAAGTTTGAGAGGCGGGATACAGGCGTCGAAGAGTTCTATGGCATGACTGGGAGTCAAAATGTCAAAGGGACGAACTACCACATCAAGCTAAAAGGGATTAAGCTTTTCAACAAATTGATACCTTATTCTAGCTGCAGCAAGACTATTTTGGTATATTAATCTTTTTCACCTTAAGGATAAGGTGAAACTTGAGTGAAGAGTATTGATACACCTGTTAGTTGAAGGAATTTGAGTTAAGCTTGTAGTTTGTGGGAGCTAGGATTATTAGATAAATAATTTGTGCTGTCTATACATAAGAAGAGGCTGAAGGAGAGATATCTTGTTATTTTGATAGAGTTGGGCCGTGATGAGTCTTCAGTTGGCCCTCCTCCAACCAACTTAGAATGAGAATTGCTCTTCCAGCCTCCTGCATGGTTCAGTTTTGGCAAAAAGCCTTACCTGAAGATGGCATCGTATAAGCTTTGTGAAGGAAAATAACATGCTTGGAAGCATGCTTCCAGTGCGTCGGGGGGATTTAGAGCATCATGGGAGGGGGAGCCGCGACCAATTAGAATTCTTTTAGACAAGGAGTGGAAGGGTATAACAGATTGACAGCTTTCATGGAGTGATTGGCAGGATGAGGATGCTAGGAATCATGAGAAAAATGGGTATATGAAAAATTTGAGGGGCGGAAAGAGGTAGCCAAATATTGGGGAATTGAGGGGTTGGCTTCTCTGTAATTTTCTTCTTCAGGTCTATATTTTCCTTGAAGTTTCCTTCCAATTTACAGTGAATCTCTACCACGGTGACACCTATCAGACCCCTTGGACACAGGGAGGTTTATAGAGACTTGAATTACGCAATGCTGTAATCAAGGGAGAACTCCCTGTATCTTCTAATAAAATACTGATTTTTATTGAATCTTTCTCCATTTGATCATTGACATCATGAATCATATATAGTTGTGTATTTTAGCATTTTATTTTCTCAATTTAAAGACTGTATTTGGATTATCAATCTTCTATTTCTTTTAACCATCATTAGCCATTAGGCATAAATTAGTTCATGTTCAGTTGTCTTATGTTTTATTGACTGTCAGTTGAGTGTCTTTAAAACAGTCTTATGGTGATTTTTCAAGCAAAAATTAGTCTGTGGCCAGTGCCTTTGGTTCTGGAGCCAAATATCTGAATTTTTTATTCATTTCCTTTCTCCAGATATTTACTATGTTTTTTTTTAACGAAAGATCTTTACTATGTTATTTTGATTTCTACAATACAAGGTGTTGGACCTTTTCCATATCTTTACTCTTGGAGGCCAAATACAAATCAATTTTTTTTTTTGTTAGTAGTTTTCCATTTGGGACAAGTAAAGAGATGCAATGAATTCCTGTCACAACTCACAATGCAATATCATTGTCAAATGATTATATTCTAATAAAAAACCTCGATATTTTGGTTTTTAAAATGCACTCTATACACTGATTTCAATAAGCTTTTAAACCTTGAAGAAGCTGCTTGCAATGGTTCAAGTTAGTTTTGGAAATACTGCAATCCTGCTAAACCATGTAATGATCTAGTTCTTAGATTTTTGAGACTTGCTCAACTCCACAAAGCCTGACTTGTAAGATGAGAACTATCCAAATTTCGTAAGCTTTATGGGTCATATCTCTAGACAATTTGTGACTTGAGCTTTTCTCCAACATACCCCCTCATGCCCAATGCTATTGAACCTGGTTCGTGGACAGTATGGGTGGCTAACAGCGAATTTAGAGTATACTCTAATACAATTTAGAATTTTGGCCTAAGTCAACCCACAAGACCAGATAGTAATTGAAAGAATGCCCAAGTTATATAAGCTCTATTTGGGAAGCCTTCATTTGTCCACGCTCCAGATATTGAGTCCTGAGTGTGAGGGGAGGTGTTGAAAGATAAGAAATTAGTACTATGAGATTCTTCAAGATACTCTAAAATACTCATACAAGATATTACAACTTTACAAGATATTTTTCATATCTTTGAACACTAGTAATTAATTTCTAAAGGGATATATAGCGGTTGAAAGAAACTGTATCATGTTCTGGAAAATTACTGCACTATTTGTAGCATCGTGGATTTTGCTGGTTCAGTTTTAGTATTTCCTTATTTGTAAACGTATTATACACTACCATGTGGGAAAAGGCATGCTGGTGGTTTCTATTATTTTCATTTTGTGAGAGTTCTTCTGGTTTCCTCAGAAACTCCGGAAAATCTTTGCTGAGTAGAGTTTCAATCAATTTATACTTTGTTAGCATTAAGCAAGTTTTTTGCTTCTAATTAATCATACATTGCTCTGAACACGAAGGTCCACGCTTTTCGTCACAATGGATCAAGAACACGTATAAATATATTTTTAAAAAGGAAACATGAAAATAATGTTGGTTGTGCTCTGTTTTCAGGTTTTGGGTGACGGAGAACTAAGCAAGAAGTTGACAATAAAAGCTGGTGCCTTTTCCACATCAGCAAAGGAGAAACTTGAGTCTGCTGGTTGTTCTCTCACTGTGCTTCCCGGCCGTAAGAAATGGGTTAAGCCATCAGTTGCCAAAAATCTTGCACGTGCTGATGAATACTTTGCCAAGAAGCGAGAAGCAGCTGCTTCTGAACCAGACTCTGTTTAAATATGAAACATATGTGTGTCATCATCACCACCATCATCAACAATGTGGTTTCTTCTTTAGGAAGACTTCTTTTTTTATTGAAATTTTCTCTGGTTCTGGTTTTAATTAAAGTTTAATGTTGTATATCATGTTACGTTTTGTTCAGCCATCAAAATATCTTGAAAAATAAAAAAATGAGTGCATTTTTGCTTGTCAATTTGTGCTGGAAACCTTTGGTAGTAGTGTGTTTAATTTTATAATAAGGTGACTCCTCATGTCTTTTATCAAAAAAGGTGTAATTTGGTTAAGATATTTTGTAGTTTCTTTTCTTGTACAAGGTGGATACCGAAAGTTCTTGGTTCGGTGCCTTATTTCACTGTTCAATGATGCTGATGCAAATTCATTTCCAAATTTTGGATCCTTGCGTTAGGGAAAAACTACCTAAGCCGACTATGGCATAATACGTGTTGACAGTTGCAATGTGATGATAGCTGTAAATTCCTTCCAAATATAGATCTACTTTTTTCCACATTCTTTTCTCTTTTTCTTGTATTCTTTGAATATAAAAAATCTAGCAACTCAAAAAAACATGGTGCTTGACAGCTGTTTTCTTAAAAATATTTATTTTCCTTTTCATTTTGTTGTCGTTTTTTACATCTTTTGGTTGACTTTGTTGCTTGACCAAATTACGCAATCATCTCAAAGTGTATGAAAAAAAAATGGTCAACAAAATGAATCGATTTGATTTGAGATGTCATAGTCATGCTTTAATATATTGGGGTCATAAAGCATGTGCAAGTAAACTAGTATTATTATTCCCTCTAAGACACGCACTTGATTTTTGTAACTAACTTGCATATGACTCCATGATGATTTTGTAAACCTAACCACAAACAGGCATGGATTCAACGTTTGTAATGTTTCCTCATTAGCGTTGATTTTGGATCTATATTCTATCGTTTTAGAGCCATTATCCCCCAAGCTATAAGGTGGTATAGCTGTTGTATTAATACCAAGTTTGGTTGGGGGACCAAAATGGGTCAATCCTTTCAACTAAAATCGTCCTTTTCACCGAATTGAAGCCTAACTTCAACACCCTCAGCTACTTTTGCAGTTTTAATGAACATGTTGATTGAATATGGATTACATGCACTCACACACAATAACAAATCTCAACCGTCCGATTTTGATGGAACGATATATATTTCAACTTTGTAATTTAAACATGTTTTCCATAGTTGAAATACAAGTTGTCCAATTCAATCTTAAATTAGACAATTAAGATCATTTGACTATATATTGAATGTAAGGGCATGCGTTGTGACAAAAATTGATTATGTAAATTTGATTTTACTTAAAAATGAATTAAGTGGGTTGAACAATTGATTTTCAATATAAAATCACATTTAAACTCATAAGCTTCAAATCCTAATTTTTAGTTAGAAATCAATTTGTCCCTGAACAACCAAATATACCAAAATCAACTTTACACTCACTTCCATAATAAATTATGACTTCCAAAAACATGGAATCAAACATAGGCTAAAACTCGTTCCATACGGGTGATGGATGGTAAACCCACGTCAAGAAGAATTTGTACATTTTTTCATAAAATAAAAGAATATATGCAGTAAACTTTATCAATTATTTAGATTTGTAAAGGGACATCAATTTGCAAAATCATGACACGTTTCATTGAGAATATGACTGCAGTTCTTTATTGAGGGATGGAAATATAGTTTGTGTCCCGCTTATTGGGAAGCATAGATGCAAGAAAAGATCCTTGTCTCACAGTATGTCAATAGTAAGTATTTCATGCCTCATCATGTCTTCTATTTTATTTTTTAAAAATTTAAATAAGATTCTTGATCTATGTAATCTATACAAAAACCAAAATGTTAGCGATTGGTGCATTGGATCCTTTGCAAGTCGCAGCAAACACATCAACTGTAAACAACACATGTATTCCCAGAAAGCAAAAAAACAGAATTTGTACACTACCTATATGAGACACCAAGTTTTGTGTTGTTCATATTTTTTATATCACATTTAAACATTTATATTTATTTTATCCAATTTCTGTATAATAATCTAGACTTGTTTTCTTAAGTTTATTACTCCTGACGACTGACTAAGTCTAGTTAACTTTTATATATGTTTCTAAATATAAGATCTCATTGATTAAAAAAAATAAAAAATTAGTGTTTCTGCTGACAAGTATCTTAGGAATATTTTTTTTAAAATTCCTAATTAAAAAAATGTTTATTAAAGAAGTCTAACAATTCAATTTTCAATACATTGAATTTATCAATTTTTACCAAAATTTATTATTTAAGTTTGTTTCTGAGCGTCCTTAAGACACTCGTAAGTATTTTTCAATAGTTAATAAATTAATGTGAAATAATTCAATGTATTTGATAAATAAATAATTAATATTGTAAAGGATAAAAGACAAGAGTTTTCTAAACATATACTTAAAAGATGAAGGTAGTATAAGATTGAAAGTTCACCATATATAAATATGTATTGTGCCTATGACTAATGCTCAATCACAAACGTTGGGATCATAAAATTCATTATCATGTTGACTTAGAATTTTCAAGAATGACTTTCCTACCATATGTTCAAGTTTAAAACAAATTAACTTGAAGATTTAATTTACCAAATGAAAAGTAAACAAAAAAAGTTAAATTATTCACCGTACGAAGGGATTTGTTGAGATCAAATTGATCTTTAGATTATAGATAACGATACAAAAGGACTAAATACGGAGAATGAATAATTTTGATAGGTTGACTATTTGATCAAACTTTCGGTTTGGAGGATAAGAAGACTCTCATGTAAAAAAAGAATTATCCCATCTCATTTTTATATATAAAACTACACATAAATTAAAGACAAATAAATTAAAAATTATCCCATTAATTTTTTCTTGACAAAATGAAAATAGCATTAAAAATTTTAAAATTGCAAAATGAATTGTCACAAATGCGCGAAACTACAAAATGAAATTTTGATAAGACTCGATTTGAAAACCAAAACATTAAAGTGAACTACTTTGATTTTTCTAAAATTTGAAAGAATGGGAGGCCAAGCCGGCCCATGCCTCATCAGTATTGCCGACTCTTTCCAATTCAAAACTTTAAGAGTTTGCCACGTGTATGTATGTAATAAAATGAAACGTTGTTTTAGTTGAAGTCCTTTGTAAAAGGTACGCTCCACCATACAATACAACTAGACTCATTCCCAACGGATCCTTTGATGATACTTTCAGATCTATAATAATCCCTTACATCACATATGACTATTCTACTATACTATACTTTAATTAATTAATTAAATAAAATCTCGAATCATAGTCACGTTAAGGCCACATGACATTATATCATGTGAACAGTATAGTATTTTACTGTGATAGAATATATCGTGGGTGCGAAAAACGATGTGATATTACGCGGGAGGCACCGCCCGCATGAATTAACCATACAATACTAAAAATATCTTCTAACAATTAAATTAATCATATATTAAAATAATCTTTGTTTAAACACATAAATATAAAGCAACAAGTGTGGTTGAAACCCAACCTTGCTTGCAGTTCCACCTGCACCTCTTCATTTCTTCTACAACCACACAGCTTCCTCTTTACTTTCTTCTTTCATTTCAATTTCAATTTCAATTTCAATTCAATTCTTTTTCTTCCATAGCTTTGTACAGTAAATTCATTCAACACAAGGTACTTCCACTACTCTCTTTAGATCTATTACCACTTTTTCATAATCCTTTTCCGTTTCTTCTATTTCTATTTCTAAATCTAATTAAAAATTCAATACTCATCTTTATAACTTAATCAGATCCGTTTTTCCTGTTGAAATTTTATTTTTCATTTGCACTTGAATTTGGTTTTATTTGTTAGTTTAACGGTATAGTTTTGTTTTAATTTTATGGTTTTTGTTTGATCCGTAGTTTATTGTTGTAATTAACGAAAAAACAATAATAATTAAGGTGATTAGAGCTAAGCGGTTAAGAAATTATAAAACGTGTTTATAATTTATTTTCCTTATGTTCAAATTTGACCAGATCTTAACCTTGAGCTGTTACAATTTTTTCGTCCATGCACGTTTCTCATCTCAGAAACGTGCTTAAATAGATTCAAACGCGTGATTTTTCTGCTTAATTTTTGTTATCAGAACTTGATTTGTATATATCTCGTTCTGAATTTTGGTTTTGCTATGTATCTGTGTTGATGAACAGATTTTAATTGATATATACAAATTTAGAAAAGAAAATGAACGGAAGAGACTTCGTCGTTTGCCCTAAGCCCCGCCGTGCCGGACTCCTCAACTTCGCCGTCAACGACTACCCGAGCAGATCTTTCCGGTGGCATCTCAGGTAAATTTTAATTTCTTTCTCTTTTTCTTCTTTTCTCTTTTAATTTGCTTTGGTTTAATTTTATTGAACTTTTGTATTTTTGGTTTTTCTTCTTCTGCAGTTGCCAAGTTGAACCGTGTGATTCAAACTCATCTGCATCAAATCCCTTGGACACAATTCTCACCAAGGTAAATAATTCCTCTATTTTTTTCTTTGTTTGTTAACATTTTTTTTTTTAAATTGGAATAATTGATCTATTATTTTATAATTTAGGTTAAATTTGAATAATTGATCTATTTTGTACCTTGGTTAATGTTAACTTGTTACTTGTTAAAATTTGAATAGTTAATTGATCACCGTTAAAGCTTGGATTATTGTGCCTTTTGTTGAATTGTTTTGTGTTATGCTGTTTAATTGAATTGTTCTGTGTTGTGTTTTTGTTGATTTGCAGGATGATGATTGTGATAGGGAACAATTAAGTCCTCTGGTAGCCTCGTCGCCGCCCCCATTTTTCTGTGGGTCGCCGCCGAGCAGAGTAGCTAACCCACTAATTCAGGATGCTCGATTCGGGGATGAGAATTTCTCACCCCTCTCACCGTCATCATGGGTGGTGGTTCCTGCCCCATCCGGTCTGCCACCTTCTCCCCCATCTTCTGCAAGGAAGGGAGGATGTGTTCGGGCCAATTTTGGTAACAATCCGGCGGTGAGAGTCGAAGGATTCGATTGCCTTGACAGGGACAGCCGTAATTGCAGCATCCCTGCTCTGGCTTAGAACAACAGCAGCATAATACACACATCTTGACACTAGAATTTCAGTTTACTACAGAAATATAACAACCACCGTATAAGAGCCACGGGAAAAGGAATTTTGGATGTCCTACTTTGAAGAGTAAAAGAGTTAAAATTTTAGCTTGTGACTTGTTTGTTTGTAAATATGTTGAGAATTAATCAGTCAATGTATGTAAATGTCAATAGTGTGTCTCTTGTCAATAGTGTGTCTCTTGTTTAGGTAGTATACCGTATATAGTGACTAATAATGCGGTTAATGTTGCAGAATGAGGGTTAATTTGGGTGATAGATGCCCTTTTTCTTGTACTAGTGTCTTAAAAACCATCCTCTTGTTTGTAACTTTGTAAGTAGAAGAAGAGTCAATTAGGGGATGGAGATATTTCATTTTGATTCTCTTTTATGGGTCCTATGAATTGTAATTGTAACTACCGGCTTAAAAAGGAAAATTTGTACAAAGAAATGTTTGTTTGAGAATTCTTATTG
>Ga0209282_1000504_pt1 | contig 18999 bp, 12 predicted proteins | sample Mtrugardesep15_FD_187529 | JGI IMG/M metagenome (GOLD analysis project Ga0209282, IMG submission 187529) | Root nodule microbial communities of legume samples collected from California, USA - M. trunc garden sep15 (SPAdes) (version 2) | ecosystem: Host-associated > Plants > Roots > Nodule...
TTCCATTATTCCTGTGCATAATTTTTCTTTGTATCCAATATGATTTTCATGCAATGGAGAGTGCAAACATAATGTAATTAGCACATGATGATTGGTCATTAATTCATATTTATATTGTAGGTATGGTACACGAAGCTTCACAGTTGTTTAGTAAAATGCAAAAAGAAGGGATTAAACCTGGAAAGGTAAAGTTGAAAATTTCTTAACTATATTTTCAAGACTCAAGTATATAATTAGCAACTCTTATAGGTATTCTCGAATTAATTTATTTAAAAGCTTGAGTTATGTTGTGGCCCAAAATAATGACATACTTTACAATGAACAACAAAGCATATTTTACATTTCTCTTCTTTAAATAATGACTGTTTTAGAGAATTAGTGATAAATCTTTGTCTTTGTTGGGGATTACAGATCAGCTATAATATTATGATCTATGTGTATGCAAATGTTGGAGTTCATCATGAAGTAGAGAACCTTTTCCAAGCCATGCAGAGACAAGATTGTTTGCCCGACTCTTCCACATATCTTTCATTAGTCAAAGCATATACAGAGAGCCTAAATTACTCCAAAGCTGAGGAAACCATACATTCTATGCAGAGCAAGGGTATTTCACCATCCTGTGCCCATTTTAATATTTTACTATCGGCATTCATAAAAGCTGGGCTGATTGATGAAGCCAAAAGGGTATACGAGGAAATATCAACTTTTGGTTTAATTCCCGATCTCATATGTTACCGAACAATTCTGAAAGGTTACCTGAAATATGGACGTGTAGAAGAAGGAATCAACTTTTTTGAAAGTATATGCAAGTCAATCAAAGGGGACAAGTTCATCATGAGTGTAGCTGTGCATTTATACAAATCCGCGGGAATGAAAAACCAGGCAAAAGAACTACTGAGTTCGATGAATAAGATGAAAATTCCTTTTCTCTGGAAACTTGAAGTTGGATCGGCAGAGGGAGTGAAAGTTCCTTGAGATATAAACTACTTGAGAAATGCATGTATGCTCGAGAAGCAATATGGCAACAGAGAAGGGCTGGCAATGACCATGGAGCTAGCTTGTATATAACTTGGTCAACCTAGTAATGTTAATGGCGGAACCCTGATTCTGGCTGTACATACTGCTGGCATTAATGATTGAACAATCTAAACCCTTGGCATTAAAGATGAGTCAATGAATTCTGTATATGCCAAGAAAGTCTTTACACTCAATACCCCCCAACTAAAGGAAGTTGGACCAAGGAGAAACATGTGCAACTATCATCATAGGAGATTGTTTAGTGAGGTTACTTGTGAACATATGAGGTTTATGACTCACTGTTTGGCCTCAGTTTTTTCTCTCAGGCAAGGTTGTTAAAAACAAGTTTTAACTCATAAAATCGCCCGATTTCATATTTCTAGGTATGAATTCCGAGTTAAATCGCTTGTGAAATTGAATATGGATAAAATATACTCCAGTTGAACCCGATTTTACCCGAGTTAACATGTGGTAAACTCTTTGAAATTGGATAGAATCAGAAGAAATTAACTCGATTTTACCCAATTTTGAAGAAATTAACTCTTGATTTTATGGATAGTCTTAACTTTTAACAACTATAGAAATTTATGAAACTCTTGTTTTTTGGATGTTTTGTAGTATTATATAATAAGTAGATATGTCATGTATATAATAATTTTAATGTTTATGAATCAATTCGTTCTAGGCAAAACGAGTTGACATTAAAACTATGTTTGACTTTGGCTTCGGTGCTTTTGAGTGCCTTTGTCTCTATCTCTCTCCTAACTAATAATTCTCTCTCATCAAAATATATTATTTTAATTATTCAAATCATCACTCTCTTTCATCAAAATTACACTAAAGTCACCAAAGTCACCCAACACAAAGTCACTGAAGTCTCTCCGAAGAATTTTTGCAATGAGTTTACACTCACTTCATATATTGTATAGAATCATAATGGATTTAACTTGCAGATTATATATGATTTTTGCTCTAAATTGTATATGAGTTGGCACTGCAAATTGTATTATTACATACCCTTTATTCCATTTGATTTGATTTAAGTAGATCAGTGGAGACTGCGGCAGTTATTATATAATAGAAAGTAGAAACTGAAAATCCCACCCACAGACCATAAATTATAAACATGTACAGATTTATATATATTCATTGAAATTCCATGGATTAATTAAGTGACCACATGTTAAATTGAGATTAACAGCATCAATATCAATACAATACTTGTGATTATGAGAAAATTCCATTTTCAAAACAATCCAGTACAATATGCTGATTAAGATACTAAAAACAAGATTTTGAGATTCAAAATTTGGATAACAAATCTATTTTTTCTCGATACAAAAATTATTTTAAAAAAAAGGGATAAAATGAAAAATGTGAAAGTGAAGAAAATGCTAGTTAAAACTTAAAAGTGTTGAAGCCACTCGGAGTGAAATAGTTTGTGGTTGTTCCTTAAATGGAGAAATTTACAAATACAAATGCATAGTGTTTGGGCACATACATTATAAGATTTTTTTTTAATAAAGAAAAAGAAATTGATAACAAAGTGATTTAGTATTTCAAGAAATGATATTTTTATGTGTGTGACCAAACACTATTTAGTATTTTAAGAAGTGATTTAATATTTATGTCTATGAAAGAATACCTCTTTTGTGTTGAATGAAACAACAAAGCCCTAGTATCATATCAATCACACGTGCGCAGTGTGTAGGAGTAAGAAGCAAAGCAAACCCTAGATTCACATTTATACTCACATATTTCACCTATTTTCATATAGTTTCCATTAGTAGCCATAAAACACTAGAAGATCGCCATTCAAAACACTAAAACCGATCAGGATCTTTCTCTATCACACTCATTGCTGTTTCACCCTTATTTTCAAAACTCTTTTCCACAAACTTATTCATACTTGGTCAAAATCCATACAACAAACACACGTTTCTTCAATCGCACCAACAAATAAATTGAGTTGAACTAGTGACTTTTCCCAACTTTAAAATTTCCATGTTACAACTAATGTCATGAGAGCTTTAGGCACCCAAAACGATAAGTATTTCTTTCTGTTATTATATATTTTTTATGTTAAATCCTAAACTTAAAAGGTTAAAAATGTGGATCTTTATTTCATAATAAAAAAAAACGATTCATTCTCAAAATTCTTTTATGCAAGAAAATTTTGTTGTCGCGTGTCCAATTTTTTTTTCTTTCTTTCAATCCTCAATATCTAATATCCCATCAGCATTGTATGCCAATTCAAATAATGAAGATTCTGTTGAGTGAGTTTATTAGCATTGATGAATACTATCGGCTAAAGTTGACATATTTACACGAGAAGGTATTTTGATGAAGGATCGTGACCGTTCGGAATTAGGAAATTAGGTATATATACAATCTTCTTTTTAATTTTTTCTTTTTGACAAGAGTCTTCTTTTAATATTCTCATTCATATCCATGCCCTCATGTCATTATGTTATTTTAAATTTTAAGCGTTTTTTTATCAATTCTGATAAGTGTTACTTTCTGTTTTTTATCCAAATTCCTGAATCTTTTCTCAAAATTCTTTTGTGCAAACAATATCTTGTCATTTAATTTATAATTTGTCAACATCTTTTTTTTTTGTTCAAGAATTTGACAATATCTTTACCACCGCAAATTATAGTTATATGTACTACTTATAAGTGAAAATCAATAATAAAGATCAAGGTATAAGATTTGTTTTTCAACAAAAAAAGGAAAAAGTATAAGTTTTGTTTACTATATTTTTAAAACAATAAACCACAATCTTTTTTTAATTTTACCATATAGATGTTAACGTAATTTGTTTTTTGTTTCTAGAACCTAAAACAAAAACAAAAAAACTCAATCAAACGCTTTCCAAGACACAAAATATAATATTCACAAGTAAACCCTGAATTATAAAATATTAGCTATAATCTTTAGTAAAAAAATAATAATAAAATAGCTATATGCTATTAATTAAGCCGCGAAAGAGAAAACTATAGAACCCATATAAAAGAATATAATCAAGTTGTACCCCAAAAAAAAAAAAACAAGAATATAATCAAGGGTAGAAGCTACGTGAACAAAAGATCTGGAAACTTAGAAACCATGTACATAAAGAGATGAAGAAAAAGTAGGTATTGTAACTTATGAAGGGTGCCTCTTGTATTTCCTAATGCAGCATAAATTTGTAAGAAGTAAAATTTGTTTAGATTTTTCAATACAAACAAATGGAGCATATTATATTATAAAATAGAAGAGTGTCACACAACAAATTTTAAAACTAAATAGTTATATAAATAGTTATATGATGAACTTCTGTGACAAATACTGCTGATATAATAATAAAAGATGAACAGATAGTTCCAAAGAAAAAAAGAAAGAAATCTTATGCTTCAAACTTCAAAGAAAAAGTGTGTTGATGCTGCTCAAAGGGAAATGTATATCTTTGTTTGTCAAATGGTCTTGAACGAAGCAACAAAGCTCTAGCATTATCAGCCCCACATATCTGCATTGTGTTTGAGTAAGAGGTAAAACAAACTTTGTTATCACATCCATGCTCACATATTTCCTCAGTTTTCATATAGTTTCCATTAGTCAAGCCATAACCATAAACCTTTCTCTGAGTCGAAAACACCAGAAGATCGCCATTCATAACACAAAAACCGGTAACATCGGGATCTTTCTCCATTAAACCCATTGCTTTCACCCTTACTTTCAAAATCCTTTTCCATAGACTTGATTCATACTTGGTCAAAATCCATACCGTAAAGACGTGCTTCCTCAATCTCACTAAACAAATGGATTGAGTTGAACTAGTATGTTTACCCCATTTAAATATTCCCATGTTACAACTTATATCATGAGAGCCCCTTCTAGCTTCTTTTGGTAGCCTCAACAATTTTGTTGTTCCATTCTCAAAATTGTAAGACATAATATATGGCCTAAAATAAAAACTACCTTTTATCAAGTAAGGAGAACAATCTGAGATGAAGTGAACATCTCCATTGTAAAACACTGGCATATCAAATTTTAAGCTCCTACTACCGGTAAAAAGACTTCCCTCTTTTTCCTTCCATATACCCTCCTTTGTTAAATAAACTTTACAATCCCAATATAAAGACCAATCATCTGAGTTATTATAAAAAAAACTTACCATGCAATTATTCTTGTCATCACATTCAAGGATTACTTTCAGGTCTGCATCAGCACCCATATGTTGCAGCTGCTCTGGTATTGGAATTGGCATCCAAGCTTGTGTTGCTGGGTTGATTAGAAACAGTTGAACTTCAGAGTTACTAGTTTTATCACGACAAAGAATCAATCCATTGGCCGAAGATAAAATCTTAGTTGATTTAGCCAAATAATCAAGAACATCTTTCGAAACACCCGATGAATTATCTCCAGATAAATGGTGTAACTCAATAATGTTCTCATTGAATCTTTGGGAAAAATTAGGTTGAATGAAAAAATAAGGCTCATCTTTTAACAATGCTTTCTGTGTTTGTCTCAATGCAAAATATGAGTCTCTTGAAAAGTTTAAAAAAAACTTGTTAGTACACTTGAATTTGCAAATTACCTTTGCAGGTAACCAAGATGACATCTCAATCAAGACATCACCACATAATGATTTCTCGATCAAGTCATCACAGTGGATGGAAGCCATTCTTGTATTTGAAACAAAGAAAAAATAAAAAAGAAGGTAGAACGGAGAAGGATTACTATTTCTTTTTGACAGAGGAAAGAAGGAGAACTATTAGGTTTATTTTTTTAAAGAAACTATTAGGGTTTTTTTGAGAAATGAAACTATTAGGGTTTATGAAGTGGTTGAATACTATGAGGTATAATGCCGGACATATTTATATGAAAAGGTTTTTGTTATGAAGAGTTGTGACCAATCGGATTTAGGAAACTAAATTCATATAGAATCTTAATTTTAATATTTTTATTCATATCTTCATTCTAATCCTAGCTAAGAGATAATCCAATATATTTTGAATGAATCGTCACAATCCAAATATTCTGAGATATTTTCCATATATTCAAACAACACAAAATCAAAAGCAGCTAGCGAAATTCAAACATATATATGTATTTTTTTTTATGGGGTAACTTTGGCGTAACTGTTAAAGTTGTTGTCATGTGACCGTAAGGTCACGGGTTTAAGTCCTGGAAACAGTCTCTTGTGTAAAAACAGGGTAAGGTTACGGACAATACACCAAATGGTGGGACCCCTTCCCAGACCCTGCATATGCGGGAGCTTAATTGCACCGGATTGCCCTTTATATGTATTTATTTTTGGCTTAAATATGAAAATGGTTCCTGCAAATATCTGGCATTTTGGTTTTAGTCCCTATAAAAATATTTTTTTGGTTTTAGTCCCTACAAATATAGAATATTTGGTTTTGGTCCTTAGTATTTTGTTTTAATCCGTGTAAAATCATTTCATATTGAAATTGGTCCCTATAATATTCATTTTAGTCCTCATTTTGAGGGACTATAGTCAAATATTTTACATATTAGAAGGACAAAATTCAATATGAATCAATTTTACAAAAACTAAAACAAAATATCGAGGACCAAATCAATTTTTTTATATTTGCAAGGACTAAAACCAAAAAAATATTTTTACAGGGACTAAAATTAAAATGTCAAATATTTGAAGGGACTATTTTCATATTTAGGCCTTTATTTTTTATGGGTTATATATAACGTATTTACAGTAAATTATTTTTTAGGCATTAAAGGACTGATTTATCTAATAGATTTTTTTTTAGAGATGATTTATCAAATAGATATTAACAGATCTTATCCACAAAAAATATTGAAAAAGCTTGATATGACTCACTAGAGTTTTGTTTTGTTTCAAAGCTAAAAGAACAACAGAAGAAAAAGAAAAGAAACAAAGCAACTACAATCTAGGAAAGATAGTTCTAGCTGCATCCATCTTTAGAAGGGTCATGAGACCCTCCGAGGTGATGCATGATCGCTAAAGTCAATATTTAAGGAAGCTTTAAGTTTGGCCATAAAATCAGCACATTGGTTCCCTTATCTCAAAGTATGATAAATAGTAACATTAAAATGATCAAACAACTCCTTTATGTCTTGGACAAGCATTGCTTAACTGTGAAACTTCATGGCTGACTCTTTAATTAAATTAATACAATGCATTGAGTCTGAATAGCAAACAAGATCAGCAACATTCTTTTCCTTGGTTAACAAGAGCCCTGATAAATAGCTAAAAGTTTCGTGTAAAGAATGTCAATAGAATTATGGATGTAACCTGAAAATCCTGAGAGATAGTAGCCTGCATAATTTCGAAGAAGACCGCCATAACCTGCTATAAGGGGAGCCAAGACAACTACCATCAACATTAAGAATCACACAAGAGTGGTTGTTGTTGTTCCACTTTGTGAATCTCTCTTCAATAGCACCATTTTGGTTGACATAGAAGCAATTTTTGAAAGTTTCTATCATACCTTGGATGTTGAAGACTAGGCGGTTTAGAGACCAACTCTCTTGGCTAAAACACATGATGTTCTGTGACGCCAAGCCCTCCAAACTATGACAGCAAAGGTAAAGGAATGAGCTCTCAACAGCCCATCTTTGAGCCAATCATGAGGAACCAAACGGTCAAAGAAAGTAGAGTGATTAAAATTGAAATGGTACCAGATATTCCTTGAAAATTTACAGTCACGAACACAATGAAGAAACATGAAGACCGCACCTAATACAAGTAGCAGACAAGTTGTCCCATCTTTTTATTGTGCTAAATGAATATAAATTATATACAATAGTTATTAAGAAATTTTGATTAAAATTTTTGAAAAAAGAAATTGATTAAAATTATATGTATAGATAATAGATATTTTTCTTCAAAAAAATAAAATAATAGATATTTTACACTTTCATATTGTAATAAACTATAGTTATCTTTTTCAATAGATATTTTTGATTTATTTGAAATAATTTATTTTTTTTCGGTACCAATCTGAAATAAATTATAAATTCAAACTATATAAAATACTAGTATTTTTTCGTAGGGAGATACAATATTATTTGTTGAATTCTTTTTGTTTTTTTGAAGGGGTTACAATATTAAATTATATATCATATTATCTTATACTATTTTTTTAGGAAATCATATTATCAAATATACTGTATGATACTAGTATTTTAGTCCTATAAATACATCATATTTCGTGTTTGGCCCCTTTAAAAAAAATTCTTTAAACAATGATCCCTAAATATTGTTTGAAATTGTAGGGGTTCTAGACATTCCTTTGGCTCTTGATGATGTGACTATCAAGAGAACATTCAATCACTCAGCTATAGTTTTGATAGATGTTGATCTAAATGCAGATGTGCATGAAAGAAACCTTGTTGAAAGCAATGAATTTGGTTTTTATATGAATGTTGAGTATGAGAAACTCTCTTTTCTGCAACGGATAATGTCAGATAATGGGCAATTCTTTTAAAATACTGAGGATAAACCCAAGGTGCATCCTGCATCTAAGCCTACTGCATCAAATACTGAGGTTTAATAGGTTGATAAAGTGATTATATTTATACCCCGTACAGGTTCAGTGCTGAATAATGTTGCAGGTTGCAGTAAAATTAAATTGTTGTAGAAGAAGATTTTATTATTACTGATATAATATTAATAAGGTCTAAGGAGGTAGTGACTATTGTGCTTGTGGGAGACATCATAATTCATAAGGAAGAGATATTTCCTTCATGTGCAACTATTATAGGTTGATGATATCTTATTTCATGCTACTGATATGGTTGAAAATTAAAGGGAGGACCAACATAGCAATAGATTTCATGATATGTGTATTGTTGGTCGTTGGAGTCATGCATCTACAAATTTGGAGTACATTCATGACCAAACCATCTTCTAGTGGTATTGTTTCTTCCAACGTCTTTGTTTATGACAATGTTTCAAATTCTGATGTTTCTTGTAAGAAAAATGATGCTAGAGAAATTAGACATATCAGTCTTATTAATGTCTTATTCATATATCAGTCTCGCATACAACACCTTGTTCTCACACATGATTCTGCCATTGGGCTCAAATTTGCTATAACAATGAACAACTCTGGAATTATATCTTGTTTGGAAAGATTAGTTAAACATATATATGTAGTCGGATCTAATATTAGGTTTTGTAGTAAATCAAAAATCACTGTAAACAAATTGACATCCAAATACCATTCAGGCAGAAAAGAGACCTTTAGATTACCAAAAGGTTCAAAACCTGATTACTTCGTTTCTTATTTATCATCTGTCTACAAGACTCGAGGTGACAATGGAGACTAACAAACATCACGATTCACATCACACATATATGAACAAAGGACAGACCAAGATTAGACAAGACCATTCCAGAATTGCAATATCATGCTAGTGCTATTATGCAAAGATTTAGAGACAGACATAACATTGTTAACTGTTAATCTAAGCTTGACTGTCGACAGCCATCGGCACAGACTCCTGCTTTGCTGCTGCAGTTCTTGCTTGTTCTACTTTATTCATTTTGGCAAATATGTTTCCATAAAATTGCGCATCCTTCTTGTTGTATTCTCTCACTTTGTCCTTCAAAATTTTGTACTCAATCTTGACATCCCTGGAAACATCCACCAAACAAATATTAATTCAAACAAAATTTTGAATTGGGACAATTTCTTACTTTGTGCCTTTATAATTAGGTACATAGTTTATGCATATACACCATGGGGATCATTCACAAGACCAAAAGCATACCGGTTATCTGGATCAATTTCAAGGGCTTTCTTAATATCCATTTCAGCCAAATCCAAGTCAACAAGATGAATATATGCTTGTGCCCTTCGGTATAGCGCTTTTACGTTTCTACTATCAAGCTCTAACACCTACAGATTAAAACAAGATCCTCTTAAGTCAATGGATTTCACTCTGTTTCCCTTTTAATTCAACTACAGAAATATAACAAAATAAGCAGAAAAGAAAATTACATAAACTAACCTTTGTGCACAACTTCTCTGCCTGTTTGTAGTCCTTGAGTTTCAACTTACATGCCGCGTCATTAAGATTGCATGAAATTTTCAATGCTTTGGCCTGCTGTTTCTCCTCATCACTGAATGAGGAATCGTACTCAATATACCTTATGGCCTGTCACACACACAAAATATCATTTATAGTTAGCACACTGGACCATAACATATCCATAATTTACCTAGTAACATGGGTTCTTTTTATTATTTTGGCAGGTGTACCTTCTCATATCTCTTTGATGCTCTTTCATGTTTACCCGCTTTGAACAATGCATTCCCTTCTTCCTTCTTCTTTCCAGCTGCCTCAATCTTCTCTTGCGTATTAAGATCCCATGATTCCTTTTCCTGCATCCAACATTTTAGCAATCAATATACCTCTATCTCTTCCAACTTAGTCAAAACGAAAAAATCCTATGAGAACATAATTTTCTCACCTTTACAAAGGAAAGCAGCTCAACTTCATAGTAAACGGTGGAATTGGGAGGAACAGTAGTCAATTCCTGAGGGGATCCAGATGGACCAAAAGCATACTCAGGTTGAATAATCACTAATGCAATCTCCCCTTTCTTCATGTTCTTCACGGCTCTATCAAGCCCATCAATTACTTGCTCTACACGGGGCATGGAAGATACAAATTAGGATTATTTTGGAAAGGAAGGGTTTACTCTAGAAACCTGTTCAAGAGTATAATCTAAAACTTAAAACCAATGCTTAAAGTACCTTCATCAATTCTGAACTCAAATGGCTGATCATCATGACCTTTCTTAAAGAAGACAGTTCCATCTTGCAGCTTCCCGGTAAGTTTCACTGAATCAACGGAAATAATTCATCTATTCAATACTACAATCCAATATATAATTACAAGGAAACAAAGAAAGCAGAAAAACTTTGAAAAGTCTATATCAGCAAAATTGTACCCTGAACCACAGCTCCATCATTTGGTCGTTCATATCCCTCTCCTTCGTTCAAGGTCTTCTTAAGGACCTTCCTATCCTTAGTAATGTCAGATACAGTCTTCCACGAGACTAACTCGAGATCTATTTGGAGCGAAGCATTTGGAGGTACGGCACCATCATTTCCTGATGAAGGTTTTCCACTTTCACCAAATGCATCTACGGAACTTAAGAAAGTCAATAAACTTATACAAGGAAAATATGTATTTACATAATTCTAATGATAACAGAAATTTGACTCACATTCTGGCTTAACATTCAAGAGAACTTTCTCTCCTTTCTTCATTGTTTTCACAGCCTTGGCCAAAGCAGGACAGAAGAAACCTGTATCAAAGAAATATTCATCATAGTCAATTACCAGCAATCAGAATACAACTGATATACCCGAGATAAAATTGAAAGAAGCATGAGACTAACCCTCTTCAACAGTGAACTCGACCCCATCGGATTTTGAAACGATTGTTCCATCTTCGAGACGAGCTTCATACTTAACTGCAGAAAGGATAAAAGCACATAAATTGTGAGATAATAATGATCAATGTTACTACCACGTACATGAATCTCTCATCTCAAAAAGGATAATAGGTTCAGTTGTGTACCAAATACTTCATCGAGGTCCTTAGGATTGTCCCATTTCTCCCCTTCAGTTATTATGTTTTTCAATATTCCACCATCCTTGGTAATGTCCTTGACACTTGTCCAAGACAGCAACTCCACATCAAATTGAAGAGTTGCGTTCGGGGGAATAGTAGGAGGTGATCCAGACTCTCCATAAGCCAATTCTGGAGGTATAGTGAAAATGGCATTTTCACCTTTCTTCATGGTTTTGATTCCTTCATCCCACCCCTTTATCACTTGCCCTGAATTCACAAAAACAATAACAATAACATTTTAGTAATTAACTGCAGCTCATTGATGAAGTAAAGTCCCAAGGGATCTCAATCTTCGGATAAAGGTCTATGAAACACAGACATGGATGTTGAACACGATAAAACACTTACACATGAAAAAATGAAAATAATTGTAACACACGTATCTTCAATCTAAAGTGTTTGTGCAATATCTTAACCACTGACATCATTGAGAAGGCTTTAAATTACATCTCAAAGTATAAATCTATCATTGTATAATTCATTTCCTCCTCAAAACACAATGATTAAAAACATTGAATATTCATCATTTTATACATCAAAATTTACAAGAGGAAAACAGAAAGATAAATATTACCTTGACCAAGCTTAAACTTGAAAGTGGTACCCCTATCACGACTCGAGTCAAATTTGGTTCCATCAAGCAAAGTTCCAGTATAGTGAACTACAATCAAAATCATATTACATTACTAATCAATCAAATTCTATAACAGAAACATGTGAAATGTGATTTGAATTTGATTGATTATTAATTACCTTCAACTTGATCTCCATTATCAGGAGTTTCCCACCCTTCACCTTCCTTAACAAGCTTCTTCTTCAAACCATTCTTCCCAATCTCCTTCTCCTCACCAACCTTCTGGATCGGACTCATCACCTCCTCTTCCTCTGCCTCTGGCATTTCCATGTCTCCGGCTGTTGGAAACTCGAAATCCTCTTCCATTGATGAATTGAAGAGCTTCTATGTGAATCAAATTTATAATTGTTGAATGATGCAATACGCGAGCGTGTGTATATATAAAAAGGAGCAAAAGGTGTGTGTGTGTGTCTAGAGAGTTCTCAAATTCAAAGCTGTAATGAATTTCATGATCGTTCCAGAATCATCTATTATTTTTAGTATAAACAAATATTTATTTAATAATAAAAATAAATATGGAAACCCGAACTTCTTCAAAACTCGAGATCCAACCGTAAAGGGATTGTTCGTTATTTATCCGCGGGAATGTAACTGAATGTTGAAATCTTCCTTTTTCACACCACTAATAAAAAATTTATTTATTTCATTCAATCAAAATTTTATTTTCTATGCTAGTAATATATAAGGGTCCTTCACATATAATATATAAAGGACACACATTTTTAATGTGGATTTTTCATTTTAAATTTTACTCTTTGTACGATACTATTCTATTTACAATTTAATATTTTTTATTTGATTTAAGAATCAAAACTTTGAAATAATTATACTTTAATATAAAATAAAATTTCAAAAAAAATATATATATAAAAAGATTTGGTGTACCATTTTTTCATTAATTTTTTTCTCTTTGTTAATGCTTCAGACTGAATCTAAGGGTTCGACTTGCTAGGGCCCAACTAAGTACACAGAATTTTCGTGATCAAATGGCTACCGAATCATACCATTGAAGGATATCATGTGTAACGGTCCTTGTTAACTCATTAACGCCTCCTTCGTGATGCTATATAAATAACATTTTTCACAACAATGGAAGGTGCGCAGACTTTCCATATGAAAACCTCTCGCTCTTTGTTCTCTTACTGGCTTGAGTGTCGAGTGTTTGTAGGCACCACCCTCCACACCCAAGCTGCTTAATGGAACATTTTTTTTTCTAATTTGGGCTACCTTCTCGGGATATCCAGGTTGGTTTGGAGTTTTTGAGACCTGATTCTTAGCTATTGGTTCAACAGCTTAGTGTCTGCTGGAAAACTTTCAGTGCAGGAGCTAAAATTGGAGCTATTGAACCTGCTGCGCATGGAGAACTCCTTTTGCTTTTTAGAGAAAACTATACTTTGTTTTTAGCAGCAGTGTTTGTTTTGTTTGATCATAGTAGTAGATTGTATTTAGTAGCTAGTATTAGTGTATTCTTATCCAAAAAGGTGGTCTTTTAATTTCTTTGGGTAGTTCTTAGCTTATATCCTTCTAAGAAATGGATATTGGCATCTTAGAAGGTTCTTGGATATTTTTTTACCCTGATCTCGATATAATGAGTTGTACTTCTTTTTAATAAAATTTGTTGCTTTATATTAAAAAAAAATACGGATATACACAGCGTGCATGTAGAATTGCAGCTCTTATAAACTCCATACAACATCTTAAAAAGTGTTATCCGAAAAATAAACATTGTACAGAAGGCACCAATGGAACCAATTTCAAAATAGTTTTAAAAAAAAACATCAATTGAACAAAATCTTCTAATGAAAGCTTTCAACACTGTCCAATGGCAGGCCTCAATACCTCATCTAAACCCAAGCACCTCAATCCTTCTTTTCATAATCCATTGTGCCACTGTGCTAAAAAATAACCACAAATTATTCAAATATGCAACGAGTGTAAGAGGAAGACTCAAAAACCAGAGGGGGTTGCTAGCAAATGAAATATAATGCAATAGAATTTAGATCGTAGCAGCTTCAACAGATAACAACAAGATGAGTACAACTGAAAGATACTTGCGATGGCTTTTTGTGGAAAAGGTCAATAAGAAAGTAGTGATTTAAGTAAAGATTCTAAACTCTAAAATGCGCCTCATACATATTTTTACTTCTAAAACAAGTAAACTATCTTTCTGAAATAAATTTGATAACTTCTTATTGGTTGAAAACTCGGTAGCACAGAACATATATAGAAGATAGGTAGGTGGGAAGGAACTATTACCATCAAAATCTATATCTTATAACAATTGGAAAGGAGGTAAACCATAAGCACCAACAAAGTTGTAATCCCCAAATTGCCTAAAGCTTCATAAAAGAAAAGTGCAAAAATAGAGCGTCATGAGATCATTACTTTTCTAGACAATGCCCCGTGTAAGCTATCAATAATGCCTCTGCATTTTCTTTAAACTTTGATATAAACCTCTCCAAGAACATGTCCTCAGATAAATTTAGCACATAAAGAAAGCTTGGAACCTTCTTACATAGATTTTGTGATTTCAAAAGCTGAAAAACTCTAAATCGAGGAAACACTCGATCCTCCATGCTATACATCAAAACCATAGGCCGATTAACCAATGCTGACTTTGGCAGCATAACTGTATCTAAGAAGAACTCAATTCCAGCCTTTAACTTCTTCTCTGACACCCTAAGCATAGGTGGGGCCTTTTTGAACATCTGCAGGCTCTCATCATTAGAAAACCCAAAACGCTGAATTAAATCAAGCTTTTTCCTAAATGTTTTATGGCTCAAACAACATAAAGTATGAAACGCATGAACAAACATTCTTGAATTTTGATGGAAACCCAATTTTTCAGCTTGCAAAACATAGTCTCTAATACGAGATTGTGGTGCAATCAAAATTCTTGAATTTTTGATTAAAATCAAAACCTGATCCCCAACAATGCCACAACTCTCTAAGAAAGCAATGTTGGCAACAAATATTTGGTACATTGGTAGTACCCAGCCACAGTAGCTCAAAACTTGAGTAAGATCTTTCTCATTCCGTACAAATTTCTTAATAACTTCCACAGAGGGGACCAAATTTTTGTTCAAACTAGCAGCCAGAATGGTTGGATGCTTAGAAAGAAAAAGACCTAATTGAGAACCCTGAAAACCCAATTGTTGAAAGAATTCAATTTTAGGTTTAAGGGTTTTATGAACATCTGAAAAGAGTATTTGAGTTCTCTGACTAATGATGGAGTGAATCTGAGTTTGAGTAAATCCAATTTGTTTGAAAAAATTGAGAACAGCTAAGGGCTTTTCAGGGGATGTGGTTCCAGAAACATGTCTAGATAGATAGAGGATTTGAGATTTAGGTAATTTGATGTTGTGATTAAGGAGGTTAAATAGAAAAGTGGTGTCTTGGTTTGAAGATTGGTTTTCTGGGGTTGATAAAGAAGAAAATGAACGAAGTGAGTTGGAACTGAAAGCAAGAGGGCGTAGCAACTTGAAGGATAGCATTGCATAAGGTTTGTATAATAGGACTAGGTTGTTCAATTTAACAAACATGTTGCGTGCATGAATAATAAGACGTGAAAATTAGAGGCTATTGTTTTAAATAAAAAGAATATAAGAACAAAAGAAAGAAAACCTTGAGTACTATAGAGAAATGGTGGTGAAAAAGTGGATGAACAAACGTCCGAGAAACCAGCACGATGCTTGTGTAGTGTAGTGTCTTCTTTTGATCAAGAAGAAATAACAAAGTGTAGTGTAGTGTCTGAGTGGGTATGACTCGACGGGGTTTTTGTTTTATTATGTTTTCTTAATTTTATTTTTTTTTGGGAAATTATGTTTTCTTAATCGTTTTTGTTTTATTGTGTTGTTACAAAAATTTGATTTTGATAAGATTGATTTTAAAGAAGATTGATTTAAATGTAAAGTTAGTTTATTTTTTTAAAATCAAATATTACATCTGCTCGCAACTTGCTCTAAATATAAAGTTAGTTGAATCAAATAATTAAGAGATTCAAGTATTTAAATTTGTGTTACGCTCCGATGGTTAATGTAAAGTTTTTTTTTTTGTTACAATGGTTAACGTAAAGTTAGTTGAGCATAAAACAATTTATGTTTGAATATATTTATAAAAGATAAATTGATTTGCATCCATTCATCTTGGTTGGATAGTTTTACACCAAAATTATTTTTACTGGAAGGCAAAATTACATAATTTGTCTCTTAACTTAATTTTGTGTAACGCTTCCGTCCTTTTTTTTTGTCTACATTTAATTATTTATGTTATAATTAGATAATTTTTTTTGTCTTTTATCTTTTTCTTTTTCGATTTAGTCATTTATATTATAAAAAGTCAAGACCGTTGTCTTTTTTTTCAAAACAAAATCAAAAATTTCATAAAAACCAACTTATAAAAAATTTATGAGACTCATAAAGAAACCCAAATCTACATCATACAAACATAAAAACTCAAATTTCATTAAGACAATCTGTGAAGTCTTATATTTGAAGACAATATTTTATATGGGGCAATGTACATGTCTATTTAATTCGACATACCCTAATTTGGTGCGCTTTGAATCCTCTCTTACACGTGTCTTGACTGCAACGAGAAGATGGGGAAAAGGACATGAATATGATAATTGAGGATTGATTTTCTCTTAGCATAGATGCAAGGTAAGGTGCGTGCATATATGTAAAGTGACTGTGGTTCCTAAGCGAATATACAGAACGTAACTAGGTAGAAGAAACTGTTGGTCTGTTACCATAAAAATCTGTCTTATAGCAATTGGAAAGGAGGTAAACCACAAGCACCAACAAAGTTGTGATCCCTAAATTGCCTAAGCTTCTTAAAAAGAAGAGTGCAAAATAGAGCATCAAGATATCATTATGCATCTAGATGATGCCCCTTGTAAGCTATCAGTAATGCCTCTGCATTTTCTTTAAACCTTGATATAAACCTGTCCAAGAACATGTCCTCAGATAAATTTAACACAAAGAAAGCTTGGAACCTTCTTACATAGATTTTGTGATTTCAAAAGCTGAAAAACTTTATATCGAGGAAACACTCGATCCTCCATGCTATACATCAAAACCATAGGCTGACTAACCAATACTGACTTTGGCAGCATAACTGTATCTAGGAAAAACTCAATTCCAACCTATAATTTCTTTTCTGATGCCTTAAGCAAATATGGAGCCTTTTTGAACATTTGCAGGCTCTCATCTTTAGAAAACCCAAAACACTGAATTAAATCGAGCTTTTTCCCAAATGTTTTATTGCTCAAACCACATATCGTAAAAAGTGCATGAACTAACATTTTTGAATTTTGAGGGAAACCCAAGTCTACAGCTTGCGAAACATAGTTCTTAATACGAGATTGTGGTGCAGTGAAAAGTCTTGAGTTTCATTTGAGTAGAATCAAAACTTGATCCCCAACAATCCCACAACTTTCTAAGAAAGCAATGTTGGCAACAAATAATTGGTACTTTGGGAGTATCCAGCCACACTTGGATAAAATTTGAATAAAATCTTTCTCATTCCCTACAATTTTCTTAATAGCTTCCACAGAGGGAATCAATGTTTTGTTCAAACTAGCAGTCAAAATGGTTGGATGCTTAGAAATAAAGTCGCATAAATCAGAACCTTGAAAACCCAATTGTTGAAAGAGCTCAACTTTAGGTCTGAGAGTTTTATCAACATCTGAAAAGAGTAACCGAACTCTCTGACGAATGATGGAGTAAATCTGAGTTTGAGAAAATCCAATTTGTTTGAAATAGTTAAGGACAGACAATGGCCTTTGAGGGAAGGTAACCCCTGAAGCACGTTTTGAGATATAATTGGATTGATAGTTAGGTAATTTGGAATTGGAATTAAGGAAGTTAAACAAAAAAGTGGTTTCTTGGTTTGAAGATTGGTTTTTTGGGATTGATAAAGAAGTGGTGGAAAATGACAAGAGAAAGGAACGACGCATGTTAGAATTGAAAGGAAGAGAGCGTAACAATTCAAGGGATAGCATTGCATAAGGTTTGTGTAGTAGGACTAAGTTGTTCAATTTAACAAACATGTTGCGTGCATGAATAATGAGGGGACTAGTTTGAAATCACGAAAAAGAGGAGGGGGAAGGAGGGCCTGTGCTGTATGAGTCTCTCAACGCTATGCAAGGTCTTGCGTGCGTGTGGATGGATTTTTGAAACATATATACTATTAATTTTGTTAAATATTTAAAAAAAAATGGGGAAGGACAAGTTTTTTTTTATTAAAGAAAATGATTATAGCATTTTATTAATAATAACAGTGTCAATACAACTTGGGATTAATAATAAATAATGAAAATACATAAAGAAGTGGTTTCTCTTACAAGAGTATGAGTTACCGTATTCACTTGTCGCTAATAAACTCAACCCTAGAGTTTGTGAAAGAAGTGGAGAACAAAGTCTGACACGCTGCAATAATGTGTCCAAATTCTGTGATGTCGGTTTTGCATGAGTGGAAAGCATCATTTGTGATCTTAGAATCAAGCTCGAAATCAATATTGTCAAATTGGGTTCAACATTCCGACCAACTTGGCTCAAATGATAAAAGATCTAATGAGTTTGAACTTTGAAAGCTTCTAAATATTTCAACCCAAAAAAAAAAAAAACTTTTAATGAGGAACATTTCCTACAGCCAAGTCATTTTGAAATTCGGGTGTTCGACAAAAAAAAAAAATTAGAGATGTG
>Ga0209282_1000507_pt1 | contig 18917 bp, 14 predicted proteins | sample Mtrugardesep15_FD_187529 | JGI IMG/M metagenome (GOLD analysis project Ga0209282, IMG submission 187529) | Root nodule microbial communities of legume samples collected from California, USA - M. trunc garden sep15 (SPAdes) (version 2) | ecosystem: Host-associated > Plants > Roots > Nodule...
CCTTCAAAAAAAAAAATAATTCATGTCATCATTTTAAGACACCCATGTTGAACGTTGAACCATATAGTACTAGTATTTTATTTTTCGATTTTTTTTGACAAAAACATGACTAAGTTAATTATTTTTTTAAAAAAAATCTTATAATTTAACAAATAACTCTTGAAAGATATATGAAAGTATTATTCCATAATTAATTGCGGGAAAAAATTATTTCAAAATAAAGTAATCATGATATATTTTCTAGGTCAAGTCTCCTTAAAAAAAGGGAGATAAGTCTCACCATTTGATCAAATAAGATGTAATTAAACTTATTGATCCAATGATAAAAAATAAACTTATACATAGTGACTAATTTATTTTTGTATATTAGACTTTTTTTACAAAATATATTATAATGAGGAGGTGTAGAAGACACACCATATCATCGAACGTGACAGTCATCTTCCCAACATGTAAATTGAAGTTGTTGGTCTTCTTATGCTACCTCTCTGACTATGTGGTCATAAGGGCACTATTGATGATAGCAAACCCGGTCTGGAGCAATGGGGGCAAGACCATATGCATTAAGTCTATTTCAAAACCAGTATGAAGTATTTGCAAGAGTTCCAACTTACCGACCTTAATCTTCCTCCCGTGTGATACAATTACATAATGTGTCGTCAGAAACATAAATACGAAAAAAGAAAACAAACAACAGACCGTTTAAATTATAAACATTTTAATATAACATTTGAACTCTTTCAAAAAAAAAAACATTTGAACCGTTAAAAATATAATAATTAAATTAAACATTTCAATCATTAAAAACAACAATTAGATTTACTTCAACATCGCTCCAAAGCTTGCAGACGACATGTGTAGCAAACTACGGTAGAAGTGACAAATTAGTAGGGCCTTGGGAAAAGAATCTGGTCTAGGTGGAGCTTCTAGTCGCTCGTCATGCTCAGGTTGCTCGGGCTACTCATACTGATGTGGCTCCTCATGCTCAAACTGCACATACTGCTAAGGCTGCTCGTAGTGTTGGGTAGAGTCCACTACCTGAGACGCATCAGACTAAACATTGATGAAATTTTTTACAAAAACTAAAAATGCTAACAAAAAAATTTCACAAGGACTAAAATGTGTGATTTATTTATTTTTGTAAGGACTAAAAACAATATTCAAAATATTTATAAGGATCATTTACTTAATTAACCCTAAAAAAATATTCAAAATGCTGATGGAAAATTTTTATAGGAACTAAAAGTCTAATGAAAATTCTTAAAAAGTGTGATTTTATTTTGTAGGCACTAAAAATAAAATTTTGAATATTTATAGAGACCATTTACTTAATTAATCCTAAAAAAATATATATTACTTTTCCAACTCTAAGAGGTCAGTTGTAGCAAATCTGAAACTCGTTGCTCCAAACTTTTTCATTTTCAGGTTGCCTGAATGACCCGTCCCGAGTATAAAAATTTAGTCGCTAATGTTTGGAACATGGAGATTGATAGTGCAATTATGAAGTTGATCCACATTAAAGATAAGTCTTTTATTTTTGGTAAAGAAGTTTTTGGAAAAAAATTTAAGATGAAGGGTGAAATTGAAGGTATAATTAATGGTGTTAATATACAATTGGATATCTGTCCTTCTTCATATCTTATTCGACTTGAGAAAGATCTCCAACATCAATAATCCACAATTCTAAAAGAGGATGTAATTTTATGGTTCCAAAAATCCAATGAGATTTGGATTAAATTTGGTAATCGTAATAACAATTTTTTTTTATCATATAGTGATCAGCAACAGAGGAATAAAATCACTAATCTTATCATTGATGGTATTTGGTGTAATGAAGAAGTGCTGAAAAGAGAAGCCTCAAATTTTTTCAAGAAATTGTTTTAATCTAATAACCAGTGTGCTCCTGAAAGTCTTCAACTTCCAAATATTCCTCATATTAGTCACGTTCTTATTGATTATCTTTTATCACGTGTGCATAAGAGGTGAAAGATGCAATTTATTCTATGTCACTATATAAAGCTCTGGATCCGAATGACTTCCAACCTATTTTGTTTACTTTTTACTTGGCAGAGACAACTATTGTTCTAATTTCTAACACCGATGAACCTCAAATTATGGTGGAATTTAGGCCGATTAGCCTTTGCAATGTTCTTCAAACTTATTTCAAAGGTTTTGGTTCAAAGAATTATGCCCTGATTAGAGAAATTTATTGGTCCTCTTTAAAGCAACTTTATTCCAAACAAAGGTACTGCTGATAATGCCTTGATTGCATAAAAAAGTGTTCATTACATGCATACCATGAAATGTAAGTACAATTTACTTACGTGCAAAAATTATTTTAAAAAGATTTACGAAAGTGTGGATTGGAACTTTTTGAAGGTCACTTTATCAGAATTCAGTTTTCCTCCTAAGATTATAAATTTTATCATGAGTTGCACAATTTCCTCCTCCTTATCTCTGAAATTGAATAATGAGCAGCTTGATAAATTTATTCAAAGTCATTGGTTGAGGCAAGGAGACCCTATGATTCCTTAGTTGTTTTCGCTTTGGATGGAGAAATCAACATTGCTTAAAAGTGGATGTAAATCAATGGTTTCCTCTTAGGATTACTTATAATGGGCCTACTATTTCTCATCTTTTCATTGTCGACAATTGCTTACTTTTTACCATAGCTAAAGCTTCTCAAGTTAAGTTAGTTAATGAGGATCTTTAATCCTTTTGTAAGGTATAAGGTATGAAAATTAATGTGCATATATCCAAGTATCCTCCCCTAAAAAAAAGTTGGCTTGTTCAAAAGTGGAGAAATTTGAAGGTATGGTCAACTTTAAGAAAGCTTACTCCATTGGTTAGTATTTTGGTTTTGCTTTACTTGTGGGTAGGGTTACAAACACAAATTTTTTTCTATATCTTTGATAAGATCAAATCGACACTAGAAAGTTGAAAAGATAGACTATTAAGTAGATCAGGTAGACTGACTTTGCCTAAGTCAGTTCCTTGTTATATGCTTATTTGTAGGGCACTAGTTAAGGAAGGAAGTAAAAATAATTTATTTATTTTTTTTATAAAAAACAACAACTTTTGACTTTTATAAAATTGAATATTCTACTTTTCGCCAGTTCCCAATGCAAAGTTTCTATATGTTTTTCTTAACTAGTACCTGAGGGGCACTAGTTAACATTCCTCTTATTTATATTATACATAGTCGTTAGTTGGTGGATGATATATGCAGTAAGATTGACTCTAGTATCACACAATTTATTTGGGATGACAGTACTTGACCATATTAATGACTGTCACATACTTTAGGTAAAGAATGGTCAAGAGAACTCATATTCTTGGTGATCTATAGTTAAAGCAGCTAATATTCTCAGTTCATTGTCAAAGTAGCTAATACTCTCATTCCAAGATTCATTACGCGTGTGGGTAAAGGTAACATTTTCATTTGGTATGATAAATGTCATTCTCATGGTCGTTTTTGGGGAAACATGTATGTGAGCTTATTCATAATTCAGATATACTATCGGGCCAATTGATCACAAAGAAACATATTAATGACTCTCACATACTTTAGGTAAAAAATGGTCAAGAGAACTCATATTCTTGGTGATCTATAGTTAAAGCAGCTAATATTCTTAGTTCATAGTCAAAGTAGCTAATATTCTCATTCCATGATTCATTACGCGTGTGGGTAAATGTAACATTTCCATTTGGTATGATTAATGTCATTCTCATGGTCATTTATGCGACACAGTTCCTCATGTCGAACAAAATGATTCTAATCTCCGCATTAATGATGTCTGTCATAACAGGGTATGGAATTTTGATTTCCTCTAATAGAAGGTATTAAAATGGAGATGAAAATTATTTTTACCAATGCCGACATTAACGATATCATTGTGTGAGTCATCTATTTATATATCACTAAATTCGTTTATTATCGATAAACTCTTTTATCAGGCCCTAATCTAAAGGTGGTTTTGATTTGAAACCAGATTCGAAAGCTTAAATTCCAACAAAATGAATACGTTAGTGTTTATCTTAACGCTAGTTTTAGTGTAAATAAAAGATGAAATCAAAAAGTGATTACTCATTGGATAAAATTTGATTGATTTTAAAGTGAATGTACATGTTCCACCGGTTAAATTAAAGAGAAAAAGGAAAAGAAAAGAAAATTGTGGTTCACTCACTCACGGGCACGGCCATTGCCTCTGCACCGCTGTGCTTGTTGCTTCGCCTCGTTAAGGTTCGTTTGATTTATTTATTCATTTTCTTCTCACTTTTTTTATTCTCCCCAAACACCATCACCATAATAATAAACTAGTTAGTTAGTGACTACTACTTTTCTACTTCTCCCCCAATTTTCCTAACCCTACTCCTAATTATTTGATTCGATTCTCTACGATCTAATCTTGTGGTACTAATTTTACTTTATTGAAACTAATTTTACTTTATTTTATCTATTGGTATATAAATAACTTATACATACATATAAGTTGCAAATTAAGTTGATTATCCAAACAAGGCCTAAGTGTCGTTGATTTGAATTCTGCAGCAGCAGCTCTGGTGAGAATGGAAGAAACTATGTCTAGCTTCTGGGGTCCAGTTACTTCTACCAAAGAGTGCTGTGAACAAAATTATGCACATTCAACTTACATTGCAGAACTTTACAACACTATTTCCAACATTCCCGCAATTGTTTTGGCTCTCATTGGTCTTATAAATGCTTTAAGACAGCGATTCGAGAAAAGGTTCAGTGTCCTTCATCTATCGAACATGGCGCTTGCTATTGGGAGTATGTTGTATCATGCTACACTGCAACGTGTGTAAGTATTCGTCTGCGTCTTTTTTTGTGGAATTTATTTTTGGAAATTTTTACTTGCTTTTCTGATTGGGTCTAGTTTATTCATAGTTAGTTTGCATGGTACGGGATGAGGTTGACATAATGTTTTATGTTACTAAAAAACAGATATGCTAATTACAGCGAATAATGTTTTCGCGATAGAAAACTAGCCAATCAAAATTAAATGTTTAGCGGAATACATGGGTGGTGGATGGAATACTAGGAAGTGTCTAAGTAATTATACGATCACAAAATGCCACGTGTACTCGTGACTCGTGAGACATTCACATCGATTTCAATTGTGATAAATAGCATTAATCTATAGTTAAACACTTCTGAATATAGTAAATATGAACGAAAAAAATGTATGAATCAAGAAAAAGATATTAGAAACATATTGTAGTGTATAACATTCATCAAAAGTATGACAAACCCCAAGAGATTGCCATGGTAGAGTCCAGGATATGGTTCGACCTGTCGTGGTTTTGATGTTAGGACTTGGGAGGGAGCATCACCTCGGCACTTGTAGGAGGTTTATTTCACGGCTTTGAATTTTTACCTCTTATAATAATAGAAGCAATACGGGAAAGTGAAGAACAAGTTAGTGAAATAACACAAGTAGAGACTTGGGGAGAAACTTTAATTCTAACCCATCAATAAAAAAAGAGAGGAACAAAAAACAATAGGAGCGATAAAGGGGATGAACAAATGGGATATATAGCAAAAACAAATAATTATACTGAACAGACAAGAGAGACAGGGAAGGGACAATTGGCCAGTGAGGTCACTTAAGATAACCAAAGTTCAGGCTTAGAGGGTAGGGAGGGGAGGGTATGCCGATGCAGGTTGGTGTCTGTTCTGGTTTAGAAGTTCAGGTCTAGAGACGATGGATGGGAAATATCACTCAACCGCTGGAGATGGTGGATATGGAGTTCATTCAATTTGCGAAGATTGTTCAAGTGTGATAGTGGTTGCAAACTCTAGGGATTTCATATACCCCTTTGAGAATATAACAATTTATATTTTTCCAAATAAACAACCACAAATTGCTATATCTACCGATGCCATGGACCACTGTGACACCGATATTTTTGTGACACCGTGACACCGACTAGGTATCACGGGGTTTCAAAGGTACACATCGAGTAGTATAGGATGCTTGGTGGTGTATTTAAGCAGCTTGGTTCTTCCCCCTTGATATCTAGCTCTCAAGGGAGGGTGGAGTCTTCTTGAATTGCTTGGATACTTATCAATTGGTACCAGAGATGGTTACCGGTGGCTCAAGATCGAAAAGGGCTATCTACTGATAGATTGAAAGTAAAGGTCTAGTAATGTGTCAGAAACTGCAGCCGCCGAGATGTCAGTTATAATTGATGGTGCTATGATAACGACTTGGGTGTTATGGTGTGTCCAAGTCCCATATCAAGTAGTATAGTATGGGATGCTAGGTGGAGTATTCAAGTAATATAGCAAATTATTTCATGGTTTGAGTACCTATTGTATTTTTAAGTCTATATTCAGGAGTCCTGAAGTTATTCTTCATGCGCAGCTTAGTCTTTGAATTATTTATGTATTCAAGTTGGTTCTTAAATTTACAAAACCCGCATCATTAAGCCAATATTTGGGACTAAAGTGTGAAACAGGCAAGAAGGATTAACATGATACAAATTTATAAATAGGTGCTAACTTAAACACTTGAATAATTTATGTAACTAGATGGATAATAATTACAGGGACTACCAGTGTGTTTGAAATCCTCACACCATAGTTTGGGCAAAAGCTTAAAAAGACAAGTCTGTCTTGATGGTTTGAGGCTACACTTTTTGAACAGAAAACGAGACACACTGATTTGCCTATATATTCACCAAGAAGAATTATACCGTTGCTTTTAAGTGCACGAGAGTGTTCCTTAAAAATTAATCTTCGGCTACATTTGTCTTATGTTGAATAAGTACTCCTAAAGTGCTAGGTTTATGTCCCTAATAAAATTGGGTAGTTTGAATTACTTAGTTTGTTTGTTAATTATTTAAATATCTTTTTGTTTTGGATGACTTTTCATTGTTTAGATGTTGCTTTTAATTTGTAGGCAACAGCAAGGGGACGAAACTCCTATGGTATGGGAGGTGCTGCTGTACATGTACATCCTTTACTCTCCAGATTGGCATTATCGCAGTACAATGCCCATCTTCCTATTTTTGTATGGTGCTGGTTTTGCAATTGCCCATTCAGCGTTTCGTTTTGAACTTGGCTTCAAAGTGCATTATGTCATTCTGTGTCTGCTCTGTACCCCAAGAATGTACAAGTATTACATTCACACCCAAGATGTTTTAGCCAAGCGACTAGCTAAGCTATTTTTAGGCACTCTTATATTAGGCAGTTTGTTTGGGTTTTGTGATCATGTTTTCTGCAAGGAGATATCACGTTCGCCTATTAACCCTCAGGGTCATGCTTTGTGGCATGTCTTCATGGGTTTCAATTCCTACTTTGCAAACACATTCTTGATGTTTTGCCGTGCTCAGCAGCGTGGGTGGTCTCCAAAAGTTGTTTATTTAATGGGTGTTTTACCTTATGTGAAGATTGAGAAACCAAAAAGCCAGTAACAAATTTGGTAAAAGAAGGAAGCTTCTTTGTCATCATACATTCTAGCTATAGACAAGTTGTTGACAATTATTTAATAGGCGTCTTTCCTTTATTTCCTTCTTCTTCACTTTATGGTTTTGACTGGCTTAGAAATGAATATTTGCATATTTTGTTGTAGAAGTAGGACATGTACCATATTTATCCCATTGGCACCTCTCAAACCTGGACCTTATCTCAAAATTACAAGCATGAACAAAATTTTGTTTACTGGTTTTTGTTCGGTTCCTGGATGAATTAAGCCTCATACTCTTGGCTGTAATGTCTGGTCTAAGCCCCTTTACACAATCATCCACACTCATGACCAGGGCCAGAAAAATTCATTGTTATCTTGCGATAGACTAAATGTATGGTTGTGTGGTGGTGACAAAATTAGCATGCCAGGTTGTGTGGGGCACCAAATGTATTTGTGGCGACAAAAATTTGATTTTGAATGAATTGATTATGGATTAAAGTGGGTTCAATGTAAAGTGATTTATGTTTGAATACATTAAAGTAAACATGAATTGAACAAAAAATGGGTCTCTATGTTATCGTGAATTTTCAGAAGCAAGCTTCTAAAGCAACGTAGTGGTTTTTCATCGTGGTTTTTGTTGCCATTGTTGTTATAGGACTAAACATAATATCAACTTCTAGCTAGTTAGAATCAATTTTGAGACAATCAATACTATTTGAGATTAAACATGGCTAATCCATACTCATTGGATCGGATACCGAATTTAAAAAAAAAACTTCTAGAACATATAAATCAAATATGTCAAAAAATACACTAAAGCGGAAAAAGACATTTGGGGGTATTAAAAGGGTTAATAGGCAAAGGTTGTTATTGAAAAGAATATATACTATAAGGACTTTTTTAAAAGATTTTAAAATATAGGAACAGAAATTGAAAATTTGATTAAACTATAGGGATTAAAAGATTAATTTAACCTATATTATTATTACTAACTAGCTTTAGGAGAGCTTTGAAATGTCATGCTCATGCACAGGTTGCTTTTGCTTTTACGGGCTTTTTATTACCAATGACACAATGGAACTGACTTGAATCAACCATTTTTTTTCTTGTTAGTAATTGTGTTCTTTTGTGATTTGCCACCATCATTATTACCACCAAATTTTTGTCAAAATCAGATTCCGTCAAACTTAGGATATGGGATGATGAACCTAACTAGAAACCATGCCATTCTTGTTATCCTAGTGATTAAAAATTGGAAATAACGTTTCTGTTGTCCCAAGCGCCGTATATCCAAAATATTTTAAAACCATAACAAAACAAAATAAAAAACTCCAAGATGCAAGTATTTTGCCAATAAACATACCACAACTGTGTAGTACTTAGAAAAATACAAACACTTGTGATGATATTAACCATGCATTCATTATGGTCGTCAAGATCCATTTCTTTCTTTAGACTTCTCCGTCTCATAACCATAATGCCATTATATATACAAACCCAAAATCTATATACTAAATCATGAGTTCATTAAACTCATTATGCTAGCTCTTGCATAATTTCATGATCAATTCTTCTAATAATTTCTTAAATATATTTATCATAATTATAATTTTTATAGTTATAATTATGGGTGCAAAGCTATGTACTCTATCAGGGTCATGCGTTAAGGACTGTATCAAACCCAAACAGAACATAACAAGGTTGACAAAAACTTTCAAAAGGAAGCCAGAGAAGAAAACTACCATTGATAAGAATTTGGCTCTAGAAGAAGAATGGATATTAGCTTTTCCAGAATTGAAACAGTCGAGGAAAAGAGTGCATCCTTGTTCAACACGTTTCCGTGGTGGATCTTTAATAAGTGAATTAGCTCAAGATAGTTTATGTTTATTGGAAAAAACCAAGAACCGTCGCGAAAAAGAAGAACTTCTTGATGAAGGATTAACATCAAATTGTTCATTAATTACAAATAACTTGTGTGGTAAGTCACAGAAGAAGAGAGTTGACTTTAAACTTCCTCACACTGTTATATTTTACAAACCAGAAGAGCCTTATTGCGAAGAAGAAGAACAAGAAGAAGAAGACGAAGAAGAAGAAGAAGCGTCATTGAAGGGTTATTATAATATTAATAGTGAAGAAGACTCGTTTTCTTCATTCTATTCATTTCAAACCACAGAGGAACCTAGTTTGAAACTCGCAGTGGATATTCTTCCTTATGTCTTTGTCTCTTCCAAAGTTTCAAATTGATCATAAAAATTGTCTTGTATACATATTGCTTTGCGTATTTTTATGTTTGATAAAAATTTCAAATGTGCATCTCGTCGGTTTTCATTATAAATTGTAGTAAGGATGGATATAAAATTTCAAAAGTGGACTATTTAGTGCCACAAGTTTAATAAGACTAAGCTACATAGATTAAAGGATGAGATGGTGAAATAGGTTATTTTGACACATAAATTTGAAATCATGACAATAATTTAGATGATTAACATAATTTTAAATCCATCGTTATAACGTTTTGTAGATGGTTAATGAATATAATAAGATGTCACATCTCACGTTAACAATAAATTTTATATTCATTCATTAACCATTCAAATTGTTTTAAATATACCCAATGATAAATTTAAGTAAAAAATTGTCAAAGAAAATAATTATTTTTCTTAAAAAAACAATTCATTTATTATTAATTTTATGACTTGTGTACCGATACATCCGGGTGTACCATAGAATTTGTCTATTATTATACAGCTACGAAAGATATGCGTTACGCCTATAAATTGATTGCCAATATTATCCTATTAATTCTCATGATGACCAACAGTTATCTACGACATGTATACACTAATTGAAAATATTCTTCAATTAATTTTTAGATTCCTTAATACCGGAGAAGGGAGGAAAATTTTCTGCACCCCTCTCTCCCTACGTGAAAGTAAAATGCAATATGAAAGAGGGAGAGACATTGAGGAGAGTGTACACATCATACTTGAGGTGGCAAAATTGTGTATGTGGACATCATTGTGCTGACGTATCAAGAAGATAAATTGTGGGTCTGAATTAATAAATATAAAATATAATAGATATGCATGTGAAGTTAAGTTCATTTTTTTTTTTGAAGGAACAAAGTTCAAAATTTTGGTTAATTGTGTTAATTAGATGATTAATGAGTTATGATCCAAAATATCATTTCCCTTGAATACACATGCATTGCAAGTGTAAAGTATTTTTATATTTCACATCTAAACAAATTTCATCAATATGTCAAAACTAAAATTATGAAGGAAAAGGGAAAGCCCCAAACAAAAACAAACTACATGTAACAATATGGATCATCCTTCATGTAGAGAGTGACCACGTTGAACATACATATTCTTTACGAATTGAACAAAGACAATAGATTATGTTCTTGCCTTCTCAAACACACCACACCTAACAAGAGCCGGCACAAAGAGGCAAATTCCCGTTGACACCACAAAAGCCATTGTAAGTGTACAAGAAACAAACTTTGGCAATAATTCACGTTTTGGTTCAAATACCTTCTTATATGCAATTTGAAGAGCCAAACACACCCCATGGATGAAGAAAAAGCACATTGAATCCCAACATGGTTCCCAAGCTTCCCCTGTGTCCTTCTTTACATGTTTTATGTGATAAAATATCAACTCATGCATCAACCCTGACACTGTAAAAGTTGCCACCACAGCAGGGAGTGGGGCCCATTTTCTTCCTATGAAATGGCTACAAGCCTTCACCATTGGTTCGTATACGGTAGGGTGTAGGATACGTGTGACCATGATGTTCCACCTTCTTCCCCAAAAGTCTTGCACCGACGTGCTTAAGTATGGTTTATTGAAAGGTTGCTCCAACTCTACTTGAAGAAGTTTGCTAGATATTGAATTAATCAATGCAAGAAATATTTCTAATCCCGCGTAGAGGTGAAGAGTGTATAAGATCATCAAATTTATTGGATGAAAATTTTCTTTCTTATCATATAGATGAATACAAAAATAAGAGAGAAGAAAAATGATTACCAACTTACTAGGAAAATCTATAGGCGCAACTTTTATTTGATTTTGGTTTGCATGGTTTGCTAATTTGATGGGAAATGAGGCAATTAGGAGAAAGTGATGGAGAGAGAGTGGAGGGTTGGATGAGAGGGGGCCTTTGGAGAATGCAAAGAGGAAGAGTTTGAAGGTGGAAAGCCAAGAAAGGAGGAAAGAAGAAGGGCCTATAAGATGGATGGTGGTGAGCTTCATAGGGAGAAGGAGGAGGATGATTATGGGTGGAATTAGGGTTACAAATCTTACCTTGCCTTTGGGAATCAACTTCCCTATTGTGTAACTATAGCAAAATAATATCGTTGCTACACTCCATACCATTATGAAGTTGTTGATTTCTCCTTCTATCATCTTAAAATTCTTATGATGTGTGAAAAATATCAAACACACCCTCGTATATATTGACCAACTTGCAGACCAATTAAGTTGCATACGTACTTAAATGATGTAGTTGGCAAAACTTATGATAGATAAATGACGTGGTTTGTTTTGTTTTTTCTCTCAATAGGACTATATCTTCCAAATGTACTACGTACCCCATGAATTGAACCTAGATTATTTTTCTAAGTAAAGTGATGTTGTCAATTCTATCAACATATCATATTGGTGACGTGATTTAGTTTTTAATATGGTTCTTTTGCTTGCGTGAAACAAAAATGAAATAAGGGTTTTAAGTTATTAATGGCAAATATTAGTTGTTGCTTACTCTTTCATAGTTAAACAGCAATATTTTAAGTTTTTCACTCAAAACTTTGATTGAACGTGTTTTTATTTTATTTTTACCAAATGAATTAAGCTTAAAGATCTACATCTATATTCTTCATTTTTATTGGTTAGGTTCTTACTTGTCTTCTTCCTTTTTTTTCGTGGAAAAGGAAAAAGAAATAAAGTTGGAAGATCTAAATTGTTTCGTATTTATCGTTTAATGGTTAGGTTCTTACTTGTCCCTCCAAAGTATAAACTCCAGTCACTAGAGAGTATCAATCAGTAACGTATCTACTTCTACTGCGATTAGGCCAGTCTTTTTCATTTTTCTTTATAGTGTCTTGCCATACCACTTTATATACAACGGTACAAGTATATCTTAGCGATCCTCTCAAAAAAATAAAAAGAAAAAAAAGTATATCTTAGTGATATATATATTAGGCTAAGCGTAAGTTGTTGGCCGACAAATAATTTATGGGTTAAAGATTAAAAAAATAGAAACAATTGATAACTTTTATATAGAAAATGTTACTTTTTGATGTTTTATTGTGTTGAATACACAAATTTTAAGACAAATTTTTTATTTTAAACCTCTTATCAAATGCCCTTAAGGCACTTGTTAATATTTCACGTAGTTTATGAATAAATTATCGATTAAAATTATCAATTAGCACTACATCTTCAATCTAGAGGCAAAACTATATAATAAATTGTTTTAAGTATATGAATTTTTTTATTTAGTTTCTAAAGTAATGAGCGTTTGATATGGATAGTCTAGAGGTGATTCTTGTTATTTTTAATAAATTTTAATAAAATATTAAGTTAAATCTATTCTTTATTTTTTATTATTCTAAAACTATTTTTGTAATAAAAATAGTAAAAGTGCATCTTTAGACATGGACTCATAAAATCCTAACAATTTAGTCACTAACATCTTAATAGTTGAAGTTAAATTGACGATATTTTATACTATCTCCAAAATAAAAAATATATAAAACATAAACATTTTGTCGTTATATGTTTTTAACTTGGATGTTGTGAGTTTGTTCACATATCCATTATTTATGTTTTTAGTGATGTTGATCATATTATTGCATCTAATGCATTCTATTAATTTGAATGAATGAAATATGAATATCGTTTCGTTTTTTGTCAAAAAAAATAATATAGTTGCCCATTCATGTGAGAGATTGGCATGCGATAGTTTAGCACTAAATCACTGATCCATTTGTTGTGTTTATCCATAAATTAACGATAAATGAAGTAAAGTAAATGAAACATAATTGAACTCTATTTTGAATAGGATATCTCGTTTTTTTTATACAATCAAATAATAAATGATTTTTTTTTTGCAAACGTATGCAGAGATTTTGCATAAGCTGCTTAAAAGACTTAACATCTTTTAGATATAAAGATAAGATACTATCATCCTTTAAAGAATAATAATTTGCAACATTATGCATGATAAAACCGTAAAAAAATACATAAAATAAGAAAATTCGTAACAATTTTTTTGGGTTCAAAAAGATGCTCAAGAAACTTAACAACTTTTATATATAAGATATATAAGATAAGATGATGATATTTTAGGATTTTATATCTAAAAATGCGCGTTTAATGAACCGGGAAGCGGACCCAACCGGAGAAAACATATATGAGAAACCCAAGATTGGAATTGGAAGATTCACATGATTCCACCACTCCCACGATTTTTCAAGGTGATCCAGGCCACTCCCACCAAATTCTGATTCCAGTCGTACACGAGCACGCCAAGGGGTGGCAAGACTGTAGTAGCGTACGATCTTACGTTTCAAATTGGGATCTAGTCTACCATGGCCTGGAGGTAGTGTCTCAACTACATCTTCCAACCAATATGTCTCGAGAATTTTAACAGCCTTCTCATAAATTTCATTGTTATCATGACTCTGTAAGTTTTCGATCTTTTCTAATCCCTCAGCATCATCTATCATCTGAGCATACAGGTTGACATCTCCCGTGTTACAAAAGCTTTTCTCCGCTTCTCCAACCTTTAGAAAAATCTCAAGACCTTTTAAACAGACATAAACAATTTTTGGATCAAGGCAAACAAGTAAATCACACAGAGGCTTAATGCAACCATGGCTCACCAAGTACCTTGCAATACAACAACATTTGGAAAATTAATACGTAAACTCCCAATATTAGTATAAGGCAGAGCCAGAAAATAACCCTTAAAAATAACTTCACATACTTGATTTGCTCAGTAGTACCGCCAGACGTAGCATTATAGAGTGCCCATGCAGCTTCTTTTTTAATGTCAAACTCGGCATTTTGAAGAAGATTGACTAGGGGAGCAATCAGACCAGCTTCGATAACAGCCTGCATTATGCATAAATGGTTGAGTTCAAAACGCTTTTTCGGTAAATAAAGCAACTAAAAATCACATATTTGGAACTTGGCAGTAAAACGCAAGCAAAACTAAGACCCAACCCAAAACAAAAAATATAATGTCAATGGTCAAGCACCACAATACATCCCCTTCAATGATGTATTTACAACAAAATGGAAAATAAGGGTATACAAGTTAATATTGCACAACATCTCCATGTTAAACAACATGTAGCTTCAGAAATCAACATTGCACTTTATTATACATGATATCTAACATCATTTGAGTATAAAAAGTATGGGATTTATTAACTTACTTGTATCTGCTCCCTGTTTCCAGCCATAATGTTTGATATAGTCCAGCAAGCGTCTTTCTTAATACTTTCCTTGTGATTTTGGATCAACAGGCTCAAAAGGAATGGGAGTAAACCATGATTGATAATAGCCTGACATGAGAAGACAAAAGACAACGGATGAGAAGAAACTAGATTCATAATAATAAGTTGTGGTGAATCACCTGCAGTGACTGGCAAATATAACTTTTCATTCTACCCAAGAAAAAAATCCCCCTAGCCCCTCAAAAAACCAAATTGATTCCTAGGTTAATATTTCTATAATTGTCAATTAAGCTTCAACAATCACATACTATATCCCTTAGGTGTTTCCTCTTGATCAAATCAGACTTACAAAACTTACCTATCAATAAGTTCAAGTTATAATATTTCAAATTTGAATTTGAATTCCAAAATAACTAGCACAACACTAATTCAGTACTTTACTCAATAAAAAGTAGGTAGCAACTAATTCTGACAAGTGACAATCCATTATGACATTACCTGAGTCTGCATATCGTCCGCAGTTACAATATTTCCCACCGTGCGAAGTGCTGGAGTCAGCACTGAAGGAGACGGGCGCCTTCAAAACATGCACATACATTTAGAGCCAAAATAATCAACAATTGCAACAGAAAATTGGTTGACCAGGAATATAAGATTTGGTACTTACAGAAGGAGCTCTATCAGTCTGCCACATACGCCTGCCTCGATTACGGCTTGGATTTTGTCGTTTGTTCCATTAGAAAGATATGAGAGTGCCCAACATGCATCTGTCACAACTTCTTCATCATCAGAAAAAATCAAACGCCGGAGCGTGGGAAGTGCTTGCCTCACCTATCCATCAAAATTCAAGTATTAATAATCCAAATAAATTTTCTTACATATTCAGTTTTAATTTAACAAAAACAACTACCTGCTCAAATGGGGGTGGTGGTTTGCCTCTGCAAAAGTTTGACAGGGCCCACGTTGCAATTCTCAGCATAGAAAGTTTTTCTTGTTCATTCAACTGGGATAACAGCGGGATCAGCGCACCATGACCGAGAACAAGATCACGACAACTAGGGGAATCACCGGCAATATTTCCCAATGTCCACGCAGCCTTCAATATCAGAGTTTTATTGTTCAGCAAAAAAATAAAAAGGGGATGTATAATAAATAAATATACCTGCTCCCGAACATCATCGCTAGGTGAACTCAATAGCTTGACAAGTATTGGTACAGCCCCATGATCAACGACCACCTTAGTGTTCTCAGAAGTTCCAGCTGCTACATTCGTGAGTGTCCAAGCAGCTACATACTAAACAACCAATCAAAACAACAAAATTGCAACTACATAAATTTAGAAAAGATAGACAAGTTAATTAGAAACAAACCTGAAGTTGAGGAAAATCGTCCCTAAAGAGAAATTCAACAAAACGAGGTACAACACCAGATTGAATAACATGATCGATAGGAGGGTTATGTGCTACAGAACAAAAGATATTAACAGTTAGAATGAAAGCAACATACAAAGTAATGCATTAAATTAAAAACATGAAAGAAAATCAATAATTACAAATGGAGATAAGCTTCCGAAAGTGGGTAGTTGCTTCCAACTGTTGGCTGTTATCATCCGACCAGACCATAGCAACTATACCTAAAGTGATGGTGATCAATGGTTACTTTTTGTCTTTTTGTCGACAATGGAGGAAGAATGAAGAGACTGTTGAGGTTAAAGGCCATCACGATAGGGATATGAGGTAACAAATTAAGGTGAAAACGATGAATTAGGAATTGATATGCCTAACTGTAATTTACCACCGAGAATTAAGGGACTTGCTGCTACACTAGTCTTACTCTTACCCTTGACACGGTCCTGCTAATAAGAAGCCAGCTACTTATCTTTCAAGGTACAAATTCATTTAAATTTTGTTGTACCTTAAACTAACTAACTACATATATACGAGGAAATCTATATAAACACTTAAAAATCTAGACACTAATGTAGTAGTTGGATCAAAATACCCACAGTTTTTGTTTGAAAACAATTTAAAAGGATACTGTGTCTTTCGTTTCATCATTGATTACACATATGACATATCAATTAATATAGAGGTACTCATAAATAAAATCATGATTGAATTTGTTTGTATAAAGTTGTTTAAGGAATGAGAATTTTCATTATTTGCTAGTTTGTAAAATTTCATAGAGACTTCATTCATCATTTTTCTTAGATTGTTTAGTCCAACTACAAAAGGTGTATTTGCTAAAATGTTCTTTGAATCATTTCTTGACATTTTCATTGTTAACAAAACTCTCTTTGTAATTATTAACGAAACTGATTGTGTCAAAATAAAACATATAAATATATCAAACAAATAATAATTTTTATGAGTAGTAAATATATACTATTTGGAATAGCTAGCTAAATATTAAATATACTAATTTATTCAAACAAAATGATATTTTTCGAGTAGCAAAAGCTACCCCATCATTGTTCATGGCTGGTGGCTCTACCCCTTATAGTTATCAAACATTTTTTTTTTAAGTAATATAAATTTGTAATCCATAAGCTATAAGCTATAAGCTATAAGCTCAAAAATGTGTTTTGTCAATGTATTCGGTTCTTATCTTCACAAACAAGCCACGCCTAACAAGAGCCAGCACAAAGAGGCAAATTCCAGTTTACACCGTGAAAGCCATTGTTAGTATACAAGACACAACCCTTGGCAATAATTCACGTTTCGGTTCGAATACCTTCTTAAATGCAATTTGAAGAGCCAAACACACCCCATGGATGAAGAAGCGGCACATTGAGAAAGGCTAGTTGCTCATACCCAACAAATAGTCAACAAACTTAAATGATATAGTTGGAAAACTTATGATAGATAAATTACTTGGTTTGTTTTTTTTTCCCCTCAATAGGAAAACTTATGAGAAAATCATAAATAGAAAGGATCATAACTTCTCATCAGAAGCCCTTCACTCCCCTGTTGGTATCCTAAGGTATTTCTACGGTTTGGACCATTTGAATTCTTTATAAGATTAATTTTTAAATTGGTAGTTGAACATCTGATTTCTTTACTTGAGTTGGACTATACCTCCATAATATGTGAAGTGATGTTGCCAAGTGCCAACTCTACCAACATTATATTGGTAATTTGGTTTGGTTTGGTTTTTAATATGATAATATCATATCATATCATGTTAATCCCGAAACTTTTCATGGACACTAATATCATATCATAATTGACGCAAGTCTCACGGTACTAACAACAGCGAAGAAGAGAACTTTGTTCTCTTGAATCCAAAATAGAGCAAAAGTGCAAAACAAAGCAAGGTGAGAAACAGGGTTTGTATGCATAAATTCACAGATAATAGTTATGTCCTCTTGTATCTAAAACAAAGCAGAACACTAGAAGGAGTTCTTACACGTAGAAAATTGGACGGTAATTCACAAATAACTAGAATTAATGGTTATAACAAACCATCACAGAAAATGAGGTGTTTAAAACGCAAAAACATGTTTCAGAAACCCAATAACGGAATCGGCTTATTTACATTTCGCATGATTCCACCGCTTCCACGATGATTTTTCGCGGCTATCCTGACCGCGGCCAATAAATTTCGATTTCAACCATACACGACCACACCAAGGGGTGCATAGACCGTAGTAGCGTAGGATTTTACGTTTCAGATCCCAATCTTGTCTTCCACGACCTCGAGGCAGGGTCTCACCTTCCGACCAATATGTCTCGACAATTTTTATAGCCTTCTCATAAATTTCATAGTGGTCATGACTCTGCAAGTTTTCAATCTTTTCCAATCCCTCAACATCATCTATCATCTGAGCATACAAGTTGACATCTCCCGTGTTACAAAAAAAATTCTCCGCTTCCCCAACCTTCAGAAAGTTCTCAAGACCTTCTAAGCAGACAGCAACAATTGTTGGATCAGGGCAAACAAGCAAATCGCACAAAGGCTTAATACAACCTTGGCTCGCTAAGCACCTTGTAATGACAACAAAATTTGGTAAGTTA
>Ga0209282_1000508_pt1 | contig 18904 bp, 15 predicted proteins | sample Mtrugardesep15_FD_187529 | JGI IMG/M metagenome (GOLD analysis project Ga0209282, IMG submission 187529) | Root nodule microbial communities of legume samples collected from California, USA - M. trunc garden sep15 (SPAdes) (version 2) | ecosystem: Host-associated > Plants > Roots > Nodule...
TCTCCTTTGCGACCGTTACCCAGTAACGACCTCGCTGTGCGTTACTGGGTAACGGAACATCCTCAAAGCAGACAGCATCTCGTGATCTATGGGACAGGGGCAAGAACGGTCTTCGTGAGGCGCTTACGCTACAAGAGCTTGGTGGCTTGAAGAAGATCGTTGCCACGGAGCTTCAAGAGCTAGTTCAAAGCCAGCCCCGAAATCCGGATGCGCCTGATGCGGAGTTCGAAATCTTGGCGGCCCCAGCGAGCCGCCCACTCCCTCAGGAACTGGAAACAGAAGCAGGCCAAACGTTTGAGGTTGCAGGCCAACAGCTTTGGCGCATTTACTCGAATCCTCGGCTGGCCTATGTGCTCTTGGTCGACGCTCAGGCCAAAATTTACGCTAGCAAGGCGGCGAGCAAGATTCCTGACGGATATTGGCATCTAGCCAAACCTGACGTACTCCAGTTCCGAATGTTGGCCGAGCAGTTCGCTGACCGTCAGACCGATCTGGCAGTCAAGGGCTTTCTCAAGGAAGCGCTCGCGCCCAAGGAATTCTATGACGGCTGGATCAAGGAACTCCGCCGACTAAGAAGCCCCACGTCAAACTTGCTTCGCGAGTGGGAGACAGCCAAATCCGAACACGTTGCGAAGCAACTTCACGAGCAACTGCTTGCGAATGGAGTCGATCCAGTTCAGGCTGACGAGATAGTTCGCGTTACCCGCCCGGTAGTACGCCCCCGCTTTGCGGTTGTGCACGAGCAATGGGCAGTCTCTCATACCAGTCGATTGCCACTGTCTAAACATGCCGCAGTTCCGAGCGCGGATGCTGAGTTTCGGCAACTCGTGCACCGTGCCATTGACTTGATGTCGATCGCTGAGTTGCGCGAGTTGAAGATTGCTGCGGGCTTGCTCTACGATGCAAGCCGCCTGCCGACCGCGACACCAAAGTAGGCTCCGATGCGTCGACTGGTAATTGTCTGCGGGTGCAGGAACGTTCCCGCGGTTAAAGCGGGGCTTGCGCGCTACGGCCACCCTCAGGCTATCGCAGACTTCATTAGCATTGTGGAGCGCGACTTGGACGTCGAGTTCGATCCACAACAATTGCGTCGCGAGGTGTACGACGCCCTGCAGGCGTCGCAAGCCAAGACTACCGGCGAGCCTTTCGTTTGTGTTACGCACGAACTGTCCAGAGCGCTTTCCCGTAAAACTTTGGAGGGCATGATGTCACTTCAAAGTGAAGCGGTGTCTGCAAAGGCACTGTGCGCTTTGCAGGCATCTGACGGTGTTCCCACCATCGCTCGGCTACTGAATCGCTGCGATCTGTCGCTTAGGAATGCCTCTGCACACTACATCTCCCAGTGGGATCACCATGCGCTGGGGCGCCAGGATGTCATCGCTTGGCTGGACCAGTTCTCCGCGCTTGGTAAGCTGACGTGGATCGGAGAATCGATTCTGCGCAACTTGCAGATAATTGAGGCTAATCAACTGGGACAACAATTCGCCAGCATCGTTGCGCAGGAGGATGGCGAGCTATGCGTTAATCGCGACGCGCGCCGGCACGGCAAAAGCGGCGACACGATCGCTACGTTGATCACAAAGCGCAGCGGCAAGATCGTGCACGAGTCACCAGCTACTGCCATCGAAGACCACGGCGGACGCAAGATAATTCTCTTCGAAGACGGACTGTGGACGGGCACAGAAGCCATGGGGGTGATAGAAAGCCTGCAAGGCAAGCGCCCAGGCAAAGAAAAAACCCGTGCCTTGCAGGATGCGACCAGCTTGGCGGACATTGATTTCACGTTTGCGTATGGGATTGCAACGGACTTCGGCTCGGCCGTGGTGACAAAGTTCATCGAGAACGAAGGCTTACAAGGACGTTTTAAGGTAGTGTCAGGATTGAAGGTCCCCATTGCGAGCGAAAGATTGCTTGCTGACATTCAATCAGGGGATGTGCCGCTGGCCGACATCAGGCGAATTGGCCCGCCTCTAGCCGAATTGCGGCCCTACATCGGAACACAACTCGGAAAGGACGAGACGTTGTCGGACGCACTGCGCCAAAAGGCCAGTGAATTCTGCCGGGCGATTGGTCGCCAACTCTTTGCCACATACCTTGAGAACATGCAGCACTCACAAGGATGGGATCCTTGGCCAGCCGACAAGATCACGGCTTGTGGCTTAGGCATGCATGGGCTAGGGATGGTGCATGCGTTTAGCCATTCGGTGCCCAAAGCCACCTTGCCGCTGATTTGGGGCGCGGGTGACGTAGAGTGGGAAGGCCGCCATGTCGCTTGGCGCCCGCTTTTGCCCAACGCCTAGCTAGCTGGTACGAGCAGGTGCGTCGATCGTTGGGCGTTGTTTCTCTGGCTGTCCGCCTACTCCAATAGCTTGTTCTCCGGTTTTGCCAGACCTCAAGCACTCCACAACCGCATGACGTGAGAAGCCGCCAGCCTTGCCTTGGTGTTACGGAACCGGTAAGCAAAAGATCTGGTCAGCTTCACCTTGCTCTGGTGAACATATCGCGTCCGAGCGCTCGCCTGCATGTCATTTACAAAGTGCTGCACCTATCCCAGCTTCTTTGCAAGATCTTCGGCGCGCGGATGATAGTAGCGCTTGAGCATGCGTAGGTCGCGGTGACCTGTGACCGCGGACAGTTCCAACACGTTCGTTAATTTTTCGGCCAGCCTGGACGCCGCTTCATGTCGCGTGTCGTGAAAATGGACATCGACAAGGAACCCCGCCAGCGGCTTCCGCTTGGTCTCTCTACAATCAGCGACGTACTGCTCCTGCGCGCGCTCGATGGCTCGCGTAAAGCCCTTGCGCAGTGCTAGGGCAGTCGTCGCGAAGACCCTCCCCGTACGCTTTGCATTAGCCTCGTCTTCGCCCTCCTCTGGCTTGGGAAGCGCCTCAAGGATACCGACCGCTTTGGTTGAAAGAGGCACCGTCCTGGCGTCGCCATTCTTCGTATCAGGCAGATGCGCCGTCTGGCGCTTCAAATCAACGTTCTCCCAGTCCAAAGCAAGCAACTCACCACGGCGCATGGCCGTCTCCATGGCGAGCCGGACAAGCGGCAACAACCACGGGTTGCGAGCTCCCTTACTGAACGTGCCATCCGATTGCCGCGCTCCGCCCGTTAAGGCGGCAAGGAGGTAGGCCTCCTCTTCGGCCGAAAAGCGGCGATCTCTCGCCTTGGCCTTGTCGGGGCGCTTCACGTATGGGATGGGGTTTTCGACATGGATGCCCCATTCACGGCGGGCGTGATTGAACACCGTGGACAGCACATCGATCTCGCGATTGACGGTCGCCCCAGTGACCGTCTTGAGTCGACGGTCCCGCCAGCTCGCTACAGCGCTGCTGGTGATGGCAGACATCTTGAGCTTGGGAAGGGTCGTGTCACTCAAGATGACATTGATCTTGATCGACTCGACATCGGCCGACTTCTTGGAGGGAGTAACCTCCTTCTGATACCTTCGGAGCACATCGCCGAGCGTGTTTTTTTCGGCCTCGCGACGATCCACAAAGCCGGATGTTTCCAGTTCGCGCTCGATGGCCCGCACCCACTTCTCGGCATCCTCCTTGTACATGAACGTGCGCGACTGGTTCGGAAATCCCTCTTTCCGAACCTTCGCCTGCCATTGAAGCTCCCCTCGTTTTGTGATTGTGCCCATATCCGAACTGTCCCAAATCTGTCCCAACAAATGATACTTTTGCCTCACAAGCCCGTCAAATAAAGTGACTCGCAGTGCGTTCGGGACGTAGAGGCCGGAGGTTCGAATCCTCTCACCCCGACCAGATTTCGATGTCATGCGCCAGCGTGATGTCCACGAAAAAGCCGCACAGCAATGTGCGGCTTTTTTCGTTTCCCGCCCCCCTTCCCCCTCCCCCGCGCAAGTAGGGTTGCGGACGTGTCGCGCAAACGCCAACGCGCCCGCCCCGTCGCTTTACAAAAAGTGACCCCGGCGGCAAACTGCCCCGGTCCGGGACCCTCTGCACCCGATCCCGCCGCAGTCAAACGCGCCGCCGGCCGGCTTCATCCGATCGCGCGCTCATCGCTCGTATTTCGCCATGACATTAGGCCTTGCGCTCGCCCAGAGCCGACGGATCGCCCCCGCGCTACTCGCGCAGCTCGAGCAATCGGCCCGGGAGAAGAAGTCGCAGCTGATTGACGAGATCATCGGCAGCGGCACCATGTCTGCCCACGACGTGGCGATCTTCGCCGCCGACAAGTACCAGCTACCGCTGCTCGACCTGGCCCAGTACAACCTCAATCGCGTGCCGCCCGCGCTGGCCGGCAATCGCGAATTCCACGCCCACCGCCTGCTGCCGCTGGGCCGCCGTGAGAACCGGCTCATCGTGGCGCTGTCCGACCCGACCAACCAGGCCGGCGTGGACGCCATCAAGCAGAAGTTCAACCTGCCGGTGGAAACCGTGGTGGTGGAGCACGACAAGCTGATGAAGCACGTGCGCGCCGCCGGCGAGGCGCTCGGGACGATGAAGAACATCTCGCCCGTGACGCCCACCGCCACCAAGATGATCGAATACGATCCGGTGGCGGCCGCGGCCGGCGTCCGCAAGGGCGGGCCGGGCAACGAGATCGACGACGCCCCCGTGGTGCGCTTCCTCCAGAAGCTGCTGACCGAGGCGTTCCAGCGCGGCGCGTCGGACTTGCACTTCGAACCGTTCGAGTTCTTCTACCGCGTGCGCTTCCGCGTGGACGGCGTGCTGCAGGAAGTGGCACGCCCGCCGCTCGACATCCGCGACAAGGTCGCCACCCGCATCAAGGTGCTGTCGCGCCTGGACATCTCGGAAAAGCGCGTGCCGCAGGACGGCCGCATGAAGCTGCTGCTCTCGCTGCCCAAGGACAAGGACGCCAAGGAGGTCATCGAGAAAGCGATCGACTTCCGGGTCTCCACGCTGCCCACGCTGTTCGGCGAGAAGATCGTGATGCGGATTCTGGAATCCTCGTCCGACAAGCTCGACATCGACCAGCTCGGCTACGAGCCCGCGCAGAAGGCGCTGCTGCTGGAGGTGATCAAGCGGCCGTACGGGATGGTGCTGGTCACCGGCCCCACCGGCAGCGGCAAGACGGTGTCGCTCTATACGTTCCTGAACATGCTGAACCAGGGCGACATCAACATTTCCACGGCGGAGGATCCGGCGGAAATCCAGCTGCCCGGTATCAACCAGGTGAACGTGAACGACAAGGCCGGCCTGACCTTCGCGGCGGCGCTGAAGTCGTTCCTGCGGCAGGATCCGGACATCATCATGGTCGGCGAAATCCGTGACCTGGAAACCGCCGATATTTCGATCAAGGCCGCCCAGACGGGCCACCTGGTGCTCTCCACGCTGCACACCAACGACGCCCCGACCACGCTCACGCGCCTGATGAACATGGGCGTGGCGCCGTTCAACATCGCGTCCTCGGTGCTGATGATCACGGCGCAGCGGCTGGCGCGCCGGCTCTGCACCTGCAAGCGCGCCGGCGATATTCCCAAGCCGGCCCTGCTCGACGCCGGCTTCACCGAGGCCGACACGGACGGCAGCTGGCAGCCCTACCACCCGGTGGGCTGCGAGCGCTGCAACGGCAGCGGCTACAAGGGCCGCTGCGGTATTTATCAGGTCATGCCGATCACGGAAGCGATGCAGCAGATCATTCTGTCGCACGGCACGGCGCTCCAGATCGCCGAGCAGGCGCGTCGGGACGGCGTGCTATCTTTGCGGGAAGCTGGCCTGCTCAAGGTCAAACAGGGCGTCACGTCACTCGAAGAAGTGCTGGCGACCACAAATACGTAAAACAATAGTCAATAGACATTAGTCGGGGGTCAAATCATGGCGACGCGCGCACCAGCGGCGGGCGCCCGGACGGCAGCGCCGTCGCGGGCCAAATCAGGGCGGAAGGCGCCCACGCAGTACATCTTCGAGTGGGAAGCCAAGGACCGGAAGGGCAAGGGCTTCAAGGGCGAGCAACGGGCCGAAAGCCAGGCGGAGGTCGTCGCCACGCTGCGCAAGCAGGGCCTGACCGTCGTCAAGATGAAGAAGCGCAAGGCGGCGCGCGGCAAGAAGATCACCGAGAAGGACATCGCGTACTTCACGCGTCAGCTCTCGACGATGCTCAAGGCCGGTATTCCGCTGCTGCAATCGATCGACATCATCGCGCGCGGCCACGCCAACCCCAACTTCACGCAGCTGCTGTCCGACATCCGCTTCGACATCGAGGCCGGTAGCAGCATGGCCACTGCGTTCCGGCGCCAGCCGAAGTACTTCGACACGCTGTACTGCAACCTGATCGACGCCGGTGAACAGGGCGGTATTCTCGACGCCCTGCTGGAGCGCCTCTCGCTCTACATGGAAAAGACGATCGCGCTGAAGAGCCAGATCAAGTCCGCGATGATCTACCCGATCTCGGTGCTCTGCGTGGCCTTCGCCGTGACCGTGGTGCTGATGCTGTTCGTGATTCCGGCGTTCAAGGGCGTGTTCTCGAGCTTCGGCGCCGCACTGCCCGCGCCGACGATGGTCGTGATCAACATGTCCGACTTCTTCGTCACGTACTGGTATCTGGTGATCGGGATACCGATTGCCTCGATCATCTTCTACCTCCGGGCGCGCAAGACCTCGGAAAAGGTCCAGCGCTGGCACGACAAGGCGCTGCTGAAGCTGCCGATCTTCGGCAGCCTGTTCCGCAAGGCCGTGATCGCCCGCTGGACCCGCACGCTGGCCACGATGTTCGCCGCCGGCACGCCACTGGTGGAGTCGATGGAATCCGTGGCCGGCGCCGCCGGTAACTGGCTGTATTACGATGCCACGCGGGAAATCGAACAGGCCGTGCGGATCGGTACCAGCCTGACCAACGCGATGCAGGCCACGCACGTGTTCGACAACATGGTGCTTCAGATGACGCAGATCGGCGAGGAGTCCGGCGCGCTGGACAACATGCTGCTCAAGGTGGCGGAATTCTATGAGCGCGAGGTCGATGACGCCGTGGCGGCCATCTCCAGCCTGATCGAGCCGCTGATCATCGTGATCCTGGGCGTGCTGATTGGCGGCATGGTGGTGGCGATGTACCTGCCGATCTTCAAGCTGGGCCAGGTGGTGTGACCGATGCAGGCTGTATCCGCGCTTGAAGCCGTGCCGCCGCTGTTCCTGATCGTGGCGGCCGGCCTGCTTGGCCTGCTGGTGGGCAGTTTCCTCAACGTGGTGATCCATCGCCTGCCCCGGATGATGGAATACGACGAGGCCAACTATCTGGCCGAACTACGAGACGAGCCGCTACCCCACCCGGACCGCTACAACCTCATGGTGCCGCGCTCGGCCTGCCCGCACTGCGGCCACCAGATCGCCGCCTGGGAAAACGTGCCGGTGGTCAGCTACCTGTTCCTGCGGGGGAAATGCTCGGCATGCAAGGCGCCGATCAGTGTCCGCTATCCGCTGGTGGAGCTGGCCACGGCCGTGCTGACCGGGCTGGCGATGTGGCATTTCGGCCCGACCGTGCAGGCGCTGGCCGCGATCGTCATGGTCTGGAGCCTGGTCGCGCTGACCATGATCGACGCCGACACCCAGCTGCTGCCAGACCAGATCACGCTGCCCCTGCTCTGGCTCGGGCTGCTGCTGAACCTGAACGGCGCCTTCGCGCCGCTGGCCGATGCCGTGATTGGCGCCGCCGCCGGCTACCTGCTGCTGTGGAGTGTCTATTGGCTGTTCAAGCTCGTGCGCGGCAAGGAAGGCATGGGCTATGGCGATTTCAAGCTGATGGGCGCGCTGGGCGCCTGGTTCGGCTGGCAGGCGCTGCCGGCGCTGGTGCTGCTGTCGTCGGTGGTGGGCGCGGTGTTCGGCATCGTGCTGCTGATTGTGCGGCGCCAGGGCCGCGAGACGCCGTTCCCGTTCGGGCCGTTCATCGCCGGCGCGGGGCTGATCGTGCTGTTCTTTGGCGCCGATGTGCTGCCGCTGGGGCTGACCTTCAGCCGCTGACCGGAAAGCTGGTATCGTTGGCGCCATTCCTCCACGCTACCGACACGCTTCTCCATGCTGGAAATCGGACTCACGGGCGGCATCGGCTCCGGCAAGACCCGCGTTGCCGACATGTTTGCCGCGCGCGGCGCCGCGCTGATCGACACCGACCTGCTCGCGCATGAGATTACCGCGCCCGGCGGCGCCGCCATCGGCCCGCTGGTGGCGGCGTTCGGCCCGGGCTGCCTGCGCCCGGACGGCGCCATGGACCGCGACGCCATGCGCGCCCTGGTCTTCTCGGACCCCACGGCCAAGGCCACGCTCGAAGGCATCACCCATCCGCTGATCCGCTCGCTGACCGAGTCGCGCGCCGCCGCCGTCCGTGCGGGCGGCCAGCATCCGTATCTGATCTATGTGGTGCCGCTGCTGGTGGAATCCGGCACCTGGCGCGCCCGCGTGGGCCGCGTGCTGGTGGTCGATTGCCAGGAAGAGACGCAGATCGCCCGCGTGATGGCGCGCAACGGCTTCACGCGCGCGCAGGTGCTGGCGATCATGGCCCGGCAGGCCACGCGCGCCGCGCGGCTGGCCGTGGCCGATGATGTGATCGACAACGACGGCCCGCCCGAGGCCCTCGCGCCCCAGGTGGAACGGCTCGACGCCTACTATCGTCAGCACGCCGGCTAGCGTGGCGCGCCCCGAGTACGCCGCACGGGCAGATTGCATTTGTCCTTGAGGCGCGACTCGCATAGAATGCGCTGAACATGCCGGGAAAAGCGTGCTAACTGACGGATTTTCCGAAGTTCCGCCAGACCGCCGACCTCGGGCACTCGATTGAATCTGCCTTTCGGCTTCCGGCCCCTCGGCGCGCAGCACGGATACCTCCCTTGATCCTGTACGAATATCCTTTCAACGAACGCATCAGGACGCTCCTGCGCCTGGAAGACCTGTTCGATCGGCTGGATTATTTCCTCGGGCAGGATCACCCCCAGCAGCATCACGTGGCCATTACGACGATCTTCGAGATCATCGATGTGGCCGGCCGCGCCGACCTCAAGACTGACCTGATCAAGGAACTGGAGCGCCAGCGCCAGGCGCTCTCGCCGCTGCGCGCCAATCCGCAGATCGACCAGGACGCGCTGGCCAACGTCATTGCCGAGATCGAACAGGGCATTACCGCGCTGAACCAGACCGTGGGCAAGGCTGGCCAGCTGCTGGCCGACAACGAGTGGCTCACGAGCATCCGCAGCCGCGCCATCATCCCGGGCGGCACCTGCGAATTCGACCTGCCGGCCTACTTCGCGTGGCAGCACCGCCCCGCCGAGGACCGTCAGGCTGATATCCTCAAGTGGGCGCGCCCGCTCACGTCGCTGCGCATGGGCACGTCGATCGTGCTGCGGCTGCTGCGCGAGTCCGGCCAGAGCGGCAAGGTCATCGCCACGGGCGGCAGCTACCAGCAGATGCTGTCGGGCCGCAGCTACCAGCTGATGCAGGTCTACCTCGACGACTCGCTGCTGGCCTTCATCCCCGAGATGAGCGCCAACAAGTACATGCTCTGGGTCCGTTTCACCCAGCAGGACGGCGACATGCGACCGCGTTCGGTCGATGCCGACATCCCGTTCCTGCTCAAGCTCTGCAATTTCTGAAGTCTTCCCGATGCCAGCCGTCGTCAAATGTCCCACCTGCGGCAAGGATGTGCCGTGGGTGCAGGAAAACAAGTTCCGTCCCTTCTGTTCCGACCGCTGCAAGCAGATCGACCTTGGCGCCTGGGCGGCCGAGAAGTATGTGATTGGCGGCAAGCCCGGCGAGACGCCCTCGGCGGACCTGCCTGAAGAAGAGGAAGACTGAGCGGCGCCCGCCGCCCCCTCCTCCGCGCCCTACCGCGTCGCCAGCACGCGCCGGCAGAACCCCACGCAGACCAGCACGAAGACCGCCAGCCCCAGCCACTCGGCCGTGGTGGCAAACCCTGCGCCGACCAGCGCCAGTGGCGCCTCCTTGCCGGACAGGCCGATGATGGCCGCCAGCGCCACGCCGACCAGACTCTCCCCGACGATCAGCCCCGACGCCAGCAGCGTACCGCGCCGCTCGGCGTGTGCCACCGCCAGCGTCACGTCATCGCCGCGCGCCTCGGCGCGGCGGCGCTCGGCCCGCAGCAGCCACCACGACAGCACCGCGCCCACCACCAGCGCGGAGCTGATGGTCGGCGGCAGGTAGATGCCGATGCCCACCGCCAGCACGGGCAGGCGCGCCACACCGCCCCGGCGGCGCAGCATTTCGTCGATGGCAATCAGCACCACGCCCAGCGCCACGCCGATCAGGATCATGGTCCAGTTGAGCTGGTGCGTGAAAATGCCCGTGGCGATGGCCGTCATCAGCGTGGCCTGCGGCGCCGCGAGCGCCTGGCCGGGGTCCATATCGGCCCGGGGCAGCATGCCGGCAAAGCCGTACGCGTTGTAGAGCAGTTCCAGCACCGGCGGAATCACCGCCGCGCCCACGGCGCAGCCAATCAGCAGCGCTACCTGCTGGCGCCACGGCGTGGCGCCGACCAGCCAGCCGGTCTTCAGGTCCTGGAGGTTGTCGTTGGCGATGGACGCCACCGCCACCACCGCCGACGTCGTGAAGATCGCCAGCGCAATCGCGAACTTGCCGCCCTCCGGCGTGCCCATCAGCCCATCGAGCGTGCCCACGCCGAGGATCAGCAGCGACACCAGGATCACGGCGATGATGCCGATGCCCGAGATCGGGCTGGCAGACGAGCCGACCAGCCCCGCCATATAGCCGCAGGCGGCCGCCACCAGGAAGCCGAACACGAAGGCGAACAGCACGGCGCAGGCCACGAGCCGCCACATCGCGCCGTCATCGAGCGGCGACGGGGCGAGGAAATGGCCAAACGTGACCGCCAGCACCGCGAGCAGCACCAGCGTGATGGCGCCGATCCAGACCGCCGGCAGGTCGCGCTGGGTCCGTGGGATCTCGCCGCCCTGCCCGGCACCTTGTCCGGCACTGTTCCCGCGCAGCGCACCCATCGACGCCCGCACGCCCTCGACCATCGGCTTGAACAACGTGGCGAGCGTCCAGATCGCGGCAATCCCGATCGTGCCGGCACCGATAAAGCGTGCCTGCGTACTCCAGACCGAGGTGCCGAAGCTCGCCAGCGTGGCGCCAGCCGGCATCGGCGTGATCGCGGTCAGCCACGGCACGGCCACGCCCCATGTGAGCACGAGGCCGAGCAGCATGGCCAGCCCGCCGACGATGCCGACCAGATACCCGGCACCGACCAGCGCCAGCGAGAACCCCATCGACAGCCGCACCACCGACGCGCCCGCCGCCAGCCACGCATTGGCCCCTTCGGCCAGCACGCGCAGCCCGCCCGCGGCGAAGCTGAACAGCCCCGCCGCCACGCCGCCGGCTAGCAGATCGGCCAGTCCGGTGGCCTGCTTGGCCTCGCCGGGCGCCTCGCTGGCGCTGCCCACGCGCAGGATCTCTGCAGCCGCGACGCCCTCGGGGTACGGCAGGTCGCTCTTTACGACCATCGCGTGACGTAGCGGAATGCTGAAAATCACGCCGAGCATGCCGCCCGCCGCGCAGATCGACAGCGTCTGCCAGAACGGAAATCCCTGCCAGTGGCCGAGCATGACCAGCCCCGGCAGGATGAAGATGATCGACGACAAGGTGCCCGCGGCGGACGCCTGCGTCTGCACCATGTTGTTTTCGAGGATATTGGCGCCCGGAAACAGCCGCAGCACGGCCATCGAAATCACGGCGGCTGGAATGGCGGAGGAGAAGGTCAGGCCGACTTTCAGGCCGAGGTAGATGTTGGACGCGGTGAACACCACGGTGATCAGCGCGCCCAGGATGATGCCGCGCAGCGTCAGCTCGGGCAGGGAGATGGCATCGTCGATGCGGTCGACACGTTGCATTGGGCCTCCAGTGTTTGTTGTTCAACTTCTGGTGACGGGGGCGACGGGACTGGCATGCGGCCACTCAGGGCGTGGGGCGCTCCTCTGCGAGCCATGCCACGACGGGGATCGTCGCCGGCAGCAGCGGGCCGACATCGACCGGGGCGTACTGCCACGAGAACGCCTGGCCTTCGCGACCGACCGGCTGGCCAACCCAGTCGGTGACCTTGCAGAAATAGAGCCGCACATAGGCGTGCGGGTAGTCATGTTCGAGCGTATGCCAGCGCTCGCTGCGCGTGACGTCGAGGCCGAGTTCCTCGTGCAGCTCGCGCGCCAGCGCAGCCTCGACGGTCTCGCCCGGCTCCAGCTTGCCGCCCGGGAATTCCCAGTAGCCCTCGTATGGCTTGCCCGCCGGGCGCTGCGCCAGCAGGAAGCGGCCATCGGGCCGCACCAGCACGCCGACGGCCACCTCGGTGACCGGGCGCGCCTGGCCGTCCGGGGACACTACCGTGCCGGCGCCGCTCATGCCTGGGGTCCCACGTCGGCCACGAAGGGCTTGCCGTGCTTGCCACCCCAGTCGCGCGCGAACTGCCACGCCACCCGGCCCGAGCGCGAACCGCGCTCCAGCGCCCAGACCAGCGCATCGCCACGCGCGGCGGCGATGTCTTCGGCGCTGCAGCCGAAGTGCCCCAGCCAATGGCCGACGATGGCCAGGTACTCGTCCTGCTTGGGCGGATAGAACGACAACCACAGCCCGAAGCGCTCGGACAGCGAGATCTTCTCCTCGACCACCTCGCCCGGATGGATTTCGCCATCGGCCGTGTGCTGGTAGGTCTCGTTGTCCTTCATGTACTCGGGCAGCAGGTGGCGGCGGTTGGACGTGGCGTAGATCAGCACGTTGTCCGACTGGGCGGCCACCGAGCCGTCCAGCGCGGACTTCAGCGACTTGTAGCCCGACTCGCCTTCCTCGAACGACAGGTCATCGCAGAAGATCACAAAGCGCTCGGGCCGCTGGGCCAGCTGCTCGACGATATCGCCGAGGTCGCCCAGATCGTCCTTGTCCACCTCCACCAGCCGCAGCCCTTCCTTCACGTACGCGTTCAGGCAGGCCTTGATCAGCGACGACTTGCCGGTGCCACGCGCGCCGGTCAGCAGCACGTTGTTGGCCGGCAGCTTCTGCACGAACTGGCGCGTATTGGCGACGATGGCGTCCTTCTGGCGCTCGATGTTCTTGAGATCATCCAGATAGATCGGCGGAAGCTGCTTGATCGCCTGCAGATAACCGATGTTGCCGAACAGGCTCTGACGCTTGCGCCAGCGGAACGCTACCGCCTCCTGCCAGTCCGCGTCGCTCAGTTGCGGCGGCAGCCATTGTTCCAGTCGGGCGAGAAAGCTATCGAGGCGGGCAGCAAGGTCAGACATGGCAGGGGCGAATTCAGAAAATTACGAACGATAGTCGGCGTTGATCGACACGTAGTCGTGCGAGAGGTCGCAGGTCCACACGGTGGCTTCGGCGTTGCCGCGGCCCAGCGCGATGCGCACGGTGATCTCGGCCTGCTTCATCACGCGCTGGCCGTCTTCCTCGCGGTAGTCGGGGTTGCGGCCGCCGTCGCGGGCCACCCAGACGTCATCGAGCCACAGGTTCACGCGATCGACGTCGAGGTCGTTCACACCGGCATAGCCCACGGCGGCCAGGATGCGGCCCAGATTGGGGTCCGAGGCGTAGAACGCGGTCTTGACCAGCGGCGAATGCGCCACCGCGTAGGCGATCTGGCGGCATTCGGCCACGTTCTTGCCGCTTTCCACGTGAATCGTCATCAGCTTGGTGGCACCCTCGCCATCGCGCACGATCATCTGGGCCAGTTCCTGCGCCAGCGACGTCACGGCGTCGCGCAGCGCGGCGAAGGCCGGGCCGTCGGCGCGGTCGATGGACACGCCAGCCTTGCCCGTGGCGATCAGCACGAACGAGTCATTGGTCGACGTATCGCCATCGATGGTGATGCTGTTGAACGAATGGTCGGCGGCGTGCGAAACCAGTGCCTGGAGCACCGGCTGCGCCACGGCGGCGTCCAGCGCGATGAAGCCGAGCATGGTCGCCATGTTCGGGCGGATCATGCCGGCGCCCTTGCTGATGCCGGACAGCGTGACCGTCTTGCCGTCGATCTGCACCGTGCGCGACGCGGCCTTGGGCTGCGTGTCGGTGGTCATGATCGACTCGGCGGCGGCCAGCCAGTTGTCAGCGCGCGCATTGGCGATGGCAGCCGGCAGCGCGGCGGTCAGGCGATCGACCGGAAGCTGCTCCAGGATCACGCCAGTCGAGAACGGCAGCACCTGGTTGGCGGCGATGCCAAGCTGGGCGGCCAGGGCGTCGCACGTGGCGCGCGCGGCCTTCAGGCCAGGTTCGCCGGTGCCGGCGTTGGCATTGCCGGTGTTGACCACCAGCGCGCGGATGCCCGGGCCCGTGGCGAGGTGCTCGCGGCAAACCTGCACCGGCGCGGCGCAGAAGCGGTTCTGCGTGAACACGCCGGCCACGGTGCTGCCTTCGGCCACGCGGACCACGAGCACATCCTTGCGATTGGCCTTGCGGATGCCCGCCTCGGCCCAACCCAGCTCCACGCCGGCAACGGATTTCAAATTCTCTGCCTGGGGCAGCGGCAGGTTCACGGGCATGTGCGGCTCCTTGGTTGCATCTGACAAATATGCCCGCTTGCGCGGGCATTGTGCGGTCTGTGACTCCCCTCTCCCGGACGATGTCGCGGGAGAGGGAGAGGGTCCCCGGCTCAGCTAAGCTTGCCGTGGCACTGCTTGAACTTCTTGCCCGATCCGCACGGGCACGGATCGTTACGGCCAACCTTCGGCATGCCGGCCACCGCCATGTCCGCGCCCATCGCGGCCATGGCCGCCTGCGCGGTGCCACGGCGCGCCAGCGAGGCGTCCTCGACCGGCTCGGCGCGTTCGGCAAACTCGTCGTGCTTGTACTGCACGTTCTCCAGGTGCGCCAGCCCTTCCTCAATCTGCTCCGAAGCCTGCTCGAGCTGCTCCGGCGACTGGATCTGCACATTGAAGATCACGCGGGTGACTTCGCTCTTGATCACGTCCAGCAGGCGCGCGAACAGTTCGAACGACTCGCGCTTGTACTCCTGCTTCGGGTCCTTCTGCGCATAGCCGCGCAGGTGGATACCCTGGCGCAGGTGGTCCAGCGCGGCCAGATGCTCGCGCCAGTGCGTGTCGATGCTCTGCAGCATGACCGAGCGCTCGAAGCCTGCGAACGACTCCCGGCCCACCTGGTTGACCTTGGCGTCGTAGGTTTCGCGCGCCGTGGTCATCACCAGATTCAGCAGTTCTTCATCCTCGATGCTCTGGGCGCCCTCGATGGTCTTGGCCAGCGGCACATCCAGGCCCCAGTCGTCGCGCAGGCGCGTTTCCAGGCTGGCGATGTCCCACTGTTCTTCCATGGTCTCGGCCGGCACGTGGTCGCGGAACAGCTCCACCAGCACGCTCTCGCGCAGGTTGCCCACCATCTCGCCGACGTCGTTCGATTCCAGCACGTCGTTGCGGAGCTTGTAGATCTCCTTGCGCTGGTCGTTGGCCACGTCGTCGTACTGGAGCAGCTGCTTGCGGATGTCGAAGTTGCGGCCTTCCACCTTGCGCTGCGCCGATTCGATCGAGCGCGTGACGATGCCAGCCTCGATCGGCTCGCCTTCGGGCATCTTCAGCCGTTCCATGATCGCGCGCACGCGGTCGCCGGCGAAGATGCGCAGCAGCTGGTCGTCCAGCGACAGGTAGAAGCGCGACGAACCCGGGTCACCCTGGCGGCCGGCACGGCCACGCAGCTGGTTGTCGATCCGGCGCGACTCATGTCGCTCGGTGCCGACGATATGCAGGCCGCCGGCGGCCTTGACCTGATCGTGCAGCGACTGCCATTCGTCCTTGAGCTGGGCGATGCGGGCGGCCTTGTCGGCGTCCGACAGGCTTGCGTCGATCTCGATGAAGCCGGCCTGCTTCTCCACGTTGCCGCCCAGCACGATGTCGGTACCGCGACCGGCCATGTTCGTGGCGATCGTGATCATCTTGGGGCGGCCCGCCTGGGCCACGATCTCGGCTTCGCGCTCGTGCTGCTTGGCGTTCAGCACCTGGTGGGGCAGTTTTTCCTTGTTCAGCAGGTCCGACAGGTACTCGGACGTCTCGATCGACGTCGTGCCCACCAGCACCGGCTGGCCGCGCTCGAAACAGTCGCGGATGTCGCGCACCACAGCGTCGTAGCGTTCCTTCGACGTCTTGTAGATCTGGTCCTGCAGGTCCTTGCGCTGGGCCTGGCGGTTGGTCGGGATCACCACGACCTCGAGGCCGTAGATTTCCTGGAATTCGTACGCTTCCGTGTCCGCCGTACCGGTCATGCCGGCCAGCTTCTCGTACATGCGGAAGTAGTTCTGGAAGGTGATGGTCGCCAGCGTCTGGTTTTCCTGCTGGACCGTCACGCCTTCCTTGGCTTCCACGGCCTGGTGCAGGCCGTCGGACCAGCGGCGGCCCGTCATCAGGCGGCCCGTGAATTCATCGACGATCACCACTTCGTCGTTCTGCACCACGTAGTGCTGGTCGCGGTGGAACAGGCTGTGCGCGCGCAGGGCGGCGTACAGGTGGTGCATCAGCGTGATGTTCTGCGGCGCGTAGAGCGATTCGCCCTCGCCGATCAGGCCCTGCTGGTTCAGGATCTCTTCCGCCTTCTCGTGGCCGGCCTCGGTCAGGTAGACCTGATGGCCCTTCTCGTCGACGTAGTAGTCGCCGGGCGTCTCCACGCCGGTGCCGTCGGCCTTTTCCTCGCCGATCTGGCGCACGAGCAGCTTGGGAATGCCGTTCATGCGCTGGTACAGGTCGGTCTGGTTCTCGGCCTGACCCGAGATGATCAGCGGCGTACGCGCCTCGTCGATCAGGATCGAGTCCACTTCGTCGACGATCGCGTAGTGCAGCGGGCGCTGCACGCGCTGCGACGGGTCGTAGACCATGTTGTCGCGCAGGTAGTCGAAGCCGAACTCGTTGTTCGTGCCGTAGGTGATGTCCGAGTTATAAGCGCGCTGCTTCTCATCATGAGGCATCTGCGAGAGGTTGACCCCCACCGACAGCCCCAGGAAGTTGTACAGGCGGCCCATCCACTCGGCATCGCGCTGGGCCAGGTAGTCGTTCACGGTCACCACGTGCACGCCCTTGCCGGTAATGGCATTGAGGTACACGGCCAGCGTGGCGGTCAGCGTCTTGCCTTCGCCGGTCCGCATTTCGGCGATCTTGTTGTCGTTCAGGACCATGCCGCCGATCAGCTGCACGTCGAAGTGGCGCATCTTCATGACGCGCTTGCTGGCCTCGCGGCAGACGGCAAACGCCTCCGGCAACAGCGCGTCAATCGATTCGCCGCCCGCGTGGCGCTGGCGGAAGGTCTCGGTCATGCCGCGCAGGTCGTCGTCCGAAAGCTGTTCGAATTTCGGCTCCAGCGCGTTGATCTTCACGACCATGCCGCGATATTGTTTGATCAGCCGTTCGTTGCGGCTGCCGAAGACTTTCTTGAGAAGGCCCGTGATCATCGAGTGCTTTCCCCTGCGCGCGCGGCCCGGATACAGCTTGGACGACGGCGAGGAATGGGTGGATTGGCGCAAAACGCCGAGTTTATCATGTGGCGGTGTCGTGGCCGGGACCCAAACAGGCTCCTTCTGCGCTGGCGCAACAGCCGCCAGACCACCTTCGACAGGTTGGGACTCTCCCGCCGCCTTCAATGTTCCGCGCAGTTAGCGGATGGCAGTGCGATCGGTCGGCACGGGCGCCGTGGCAATGGCCGGTGCCGGGGCCGGGTTCGGCGCGGCGGCGGTCAGGAACCCAATCGGGTTACGCGGCACGCCGTTGACGTGGACCTCGAAGTGCAGGTGCGCGCCGGTGGACCGGCCCGTGCTGCCCACGCGCGCCACTTCCTGCCCCGCGCGGACCAGATCGCCCACCTTCACCAGCGACTTCGACGCATGCGCATAGCGGGTCTTGAGCCCGTTGCCATGGTCGATGTCGATCATGTTGCCGTACTCGGGGTGCCACTCGGCCGCCACGACCACCCCGCCGGCCGCCGCGACGATCGGCGTACCAATCGGGGCGACGAAATCCACACCATCGTGCCGGGTGCGCCGGCCCGAGAACGGATCGATGCGGGCGCCGAAGCTCGAGCCATCGTAGCCCACCGCCACCGGCATCACGCTCGGCGTGCGGCGCTCGCGCAGTTGGCGGTCGATGAGTGCCCCTTCGATCACATCGAAGAAATCGACGCGATGGTCGGCCTGCTTGCCGAGCCGGGCCAGTTCGTCGCGCAGGTCGGGCAGGGTCAGCGCGGTGGATCGCTCGACCGCGGCGGGGCCGCCCCGGGCCGGGCGATGGCGGAAGTCGAAGTCCTGCGGCGCGATGCCGGCCAGGCCGGACACGCGCTCGCCGAGCGCATCGAGCCGGACCATCTGGGCCTGGAGTTCGCCGACGCGGGCAGCCAGCACGGCGAGGTTGGCGCGCAGGTAGGCGTTGTCGCGCGCCTGCCCGGAGGCTTCGCCGGCCGGCTGGGCACGGGCGACATACCAGGTGATAGCGGAAGATGCGGCGGCCACGAGCAGGCACAGCACGATGGCAAGCAGCCCGGCGCGCAACGGCGTGAGCTGAAGACGGAACACCCGCGGCGCACGCGGATGCAGCACGATGATTTGCATGACCTACCCCCTTCGCCGACAAAAAGAGGCCGACCGGCCTCGTCGCGCATGCGGGCGGGGCATCCCGGCTCTCGGTGGCCAGGATTGCGCGCTAGAATGCGCGCATGCGCATGTTCACTCACCACGCTCTCCAGACGCCGGTTGCCAAGCCACTCAACGATTGGCTGAACAAGTCCGGGCCGGTTTCGGCGCTCATGCAGACGGCGCGCGAACTGGCGTCACTGGAAGCGGAAGTCCTGTCGCTCCTGCCCCGCGGCCTGCAGGACGGGATCGCCGTGGCCGGTGTCAAACATGACAACCGGGGCCCGCAGGCGGAAGCGACATTGCTGTTGCTGGCCGCGCATGGCGCGGCGGCTGCGCG
>Ga0209282_1000509_pt1 | contig 18862 bp, 5 predicted proteins | sample Mtrugardesep15_FD_187529 | JGI IMG/M metagenome (GOLD analysis project Ga0209282, IMG submission 187529) | Root nodule microbial communities of legume samples collected from California, USA - M. trunc garden sep15 (SPAdes) (version 2) | ecosystem: Host-associated > Plants > Roots > Nodule...
AGAAAGGTTGGTAGAAAATAGGCTTGGATGGTTTGGGCATGTAGAGAGAAGGTCCGTAGATGTTGTTGTAAGAAGAGTAGATCAAATGGAGGAGAGTCAAGTTAAAAGTAGTAGAGGAAGACATTGGAAAACTATTCGAGAAACCATTAGAAATGACTTAAAGGTTAATGAGTTGGATCCAAATTTGGTTTATGATACAACAATATGGCATAATTTTATCCATGTAACCGACCCCACTTAGTGGGATAAGGCCTGGTTGTTGTTGTTATTGTAATAGTAATCATAATAACATTAACAACCCTTAACAAAAATTAACAACAATAACAATATATACTATATATAAAAGGAACACATGATTTTAAGTCGACTTTATCACTTTTAATTATACCATTAAACAAATTTGTCTGTAACAACGCTATATTGACGGTGTTGTTAAAAAAAAGGACTTACATATATTTTCTATATTTTTCTAGGGGTATTTTCTATATTGGTGGGGTTATTAAAAAGTATGAATGATTAAAATATTTACATACCTTAGTTTTATTTCAAATCAAAATAATTTGAATCAAAATTTTATAAAAACTATTGTTCGTAATTTACACTCAATAACACAATAAAAAGTACAAACACAAAAACTATAGCAATAATAATAATAATAATAATAATAATAATAATAATAATAATAATAATAATAATAATAATAATAATAAGAACAAGACTTCAGCCATGCATGAATTAGGCAAACCATTCGTAACACATAGAAGCACGATATAAAAAGCACAGTAGGGAAACCTAGGTAAAAATACCAAACTTGTACCGCGCACCCAAAATTAAAATCGATTGAAGATAACATCAACTGCAAAGAAATGAAATTGATATGACGCTCTAAGTGTAACATATAAATGATATGTACGATCCTTTAAAAAAAAGTGTTATGGACCGAATATGTCGAGGATGTTCTCCGATGGGCTGAATATGTACTCGGTTGGTGTTCAATATGACAAATGGAATCGTGAGCATTGTTTCCTACCAAGTGAAGTCTGACATAGAACATTTCCTTGGCTATCGGTGCTAGGTACCAATGCATTTGTTTCACCTCAGGTAACGATGACTCCCACTCTTTTTAACATCGCTACCATTCTTGGTTTGCCAATTTTAGGTCTTGAAATTCCAACAACTCATACTTTCAAGCACGGGGAATTGGGTATCTTCTTTTGAAAAAACCATTCGACCTATTCCAAATTCAAGACCTGATAAAAATTTAAGACTAGGCCATAGACTAATATATACAAATTATAGCATATCAATGGTAACAAACAATGAATAAGAAATTGTGTACCTGTAGGTTTAGGTTCATGAAGGGCGACCGCCAACAAGTATGAGAGAGATAACCACCCTCATCACCGTTTAGGTTTAGGTTTTCACCATACTATTTAGAATGTTTAACCATGCGATGAAATGACGTCTAAACAACTAAACGACTAAGGACAGGGACCTCTCATTAGCCTTAGCTAAATGGGTCAATTCATCACGATCCATTTAGAAACAATAGCTCAATCACACGTATTCATCAATTGAGTTTAACACAAAATACCATCATTTATATTAAGATTAACTTATAATAATTGATTAATTAAATAATTAATCCAACAAGACCAACAATGTCAAAACCATTGACACAGTCATGGTACAATTCGTTCTTGCTATACTGGTTCAACAAGATCTTTGTTTGTCTTGGGTTTGTAGTTATGGTCCACGAGGTGGAACTATATGTTGCCCTGTTAAGGAATACATACAGCAACATAATGTCTACAAGTTCTCTCTTTCTTTTTTTTTGCTTTACCATCCCCTTTTCCACTATTTTGGATTGAATACATAGCAGAGAGATCGTCTAGAGTATGAGTTGTCCTATATGGCCTCTTCAATTGTTGATCATCTCTCCCTTTATAGGTTTCTTCACAAGAAATTCAAACCACAAGTGGCAACTGAGCGAGTTTTATGGGAATCTTTAGTTCTCTACCCTCACCGCCTCAAACAACGTCTTTGAAACATCTGAGTGATTGTGGTCACCCTGATGTCCAGTCAACTTACATGGCTTATCACATCAAACATAGAATTTGACATGGAATAAAAGGTTGCATTCCAGTTATTGTACATAATTCTAAATGGCTTTGGCAATGAAAATCTTAGTATGTGGTTAGACCTCTTAATATTTATGAGAATCATCGTGGTAATTTTATGAATAGAATTTGCACTTTTAGTTGATGACACATCCTTTCTGACTTTTAGTATGTTCAGTCATCCTTTTCTGAATTGCATCATGCTCATATTCTTCTCCTCAATATATGAATCTTAATTCTTAGGGTTAAATATGTTTTTAGTCCTTATAAATATACTAACTTTTCGTTTTAGTACCTCTAAAAAAAATCAACTTCCAGTCCCCACTAAATTTTCATTTTCACTTTTGGTTCCTCCTTTAAAGTAAACTCATATGTAGAATTCATATTTTTAAACAAATTTTTACAGAATGTGTATAATACTATAGAAATTTGTCCAAAAAAAAAAAGAATTATTTAACAAAACATGAATTAAATATGAATTTTTATATGTTTTATAGTTAAAAATATCACTTGTTGTTTTGGAGATTGGTGTGACTGATATGTGAATTTGGAAGCTTCATTCCTCCCATCAATACATGATCTTTTTCACAACTTCTGAAGTTGGTGTTTATGACATTTTTTTTTGCTACGGTGTTGATGACCGTTTTAATCATGTTTTGTGGCTTAAGTAAATTCAACTCAAGGACAATATTTTTATTTGATTTTTGGTCCTAAACTAAAATGAATTTGTTTAGGAAAAACATTTTGGATTACAATGATTTTTTGTGCACGACTACTTGTGGCACGATGGAGGATCAAGACTATTTGTGTTTTACTCGTGCTTTGTACGTCAACTTTGGCTTTTGATATCAGATTGGCTAGGTTTTCTACGACTTTTCATGGTTCACTAATTGAGCATTTTACCTAGTTTGGAGGTTTTAGAGGCTTTTCCAGCAAGTTTCACTTGGCTTTTAAAGTAATGTAATTTGGATTTTAGTTGTTTTTATTATCTGAAAGATCACAATATGAAGCATTTTCGTAATAAGACAGAATATTTTTCCTCTTTTTGGAAAAAGTTAAACATTAAGTGTATTGATGGCTCAAATCATATTATGTCATTTTCAATTTTGAGTACATGGTTTAGAGGTTGAGTCCTTAGTTACGCTTTATATAATTTTTTTTTCCAGTCAGGTAGCCTAGTGGCTAGAATTCACGTTATAAGGTGAATAAGTGGAGTGTCTGAGGTTTGAACTTCAACCCCTACATATAACAATGCATTGTCATACCAATTGAGTTATAAAGTTTTTTTTTTTTTCTTTTAACCATTGCGTAGTAGTTTATTTGTGTTATTGTAACATCTGAATCTTTTAACTTTCTTTGGGACACATTGTACAAAGCTTTTGTTGGTTTTTAATACATTCACATAACTTTTTAAAGAAAAAACGTGAGAAAAACAATATATTTTTATTAGAGTAGTAATATTTTTGAAAAAATAAAAATAAAACATCGATGAAGATTGTATTGAATTTATTTTTTCGTAGAGAGAAAAAAAAAGTTGAGAGCAGACATTTAATTAACATAGATAAAAAAAATGAATGAAAGGAAAGGAAAGAAATGAATTGTTTGACTGGATTTGACTGAGTGAATCGATGGCTCCTCCGGCGATGAAGATTGTGTTCGGACTTCTGACTTTCGTAACAATCGGAATGATTATTGGTATGTAATTTTATTGATCGATTGCATTGCAAAACGATGATTGATCGATTGAATTTGTGATTGCAATTGCAGGTGCTCTCTCTCAATTGGCATTCATACGCAGATTAGAAGAAGAAGACAACAACTCTGAACCATTTACAAGAAGATCACACCTCGAGTTAGGTGGTTATTGGAATAATAATGATAAAGAAGCACAAATCTTACGCCTTGGATTTGTTAAACCTGAAGTTCTTAGTTGGTCTCCACGAATTATTTTACTTCATAACTTCCTCAGTTACGAGGAATGTGATTATCTTAGGGGAGTTGCCCTCCCTCGTCTCAAAATTTCAACTGTCGTCGATGCAAATACAGGAAAAGGAATTAAGAGTGATGTGAGAACAAGTTCTGGTATGTTTTTAAGTCATGAAGAAAGAAAATATCCTATGATACATGCAATTGAAAAAAGAATTTCTGTCTACTCTCAAGTTCCAATTGAAAATGGAGAGCTTATGCAAGTCCTCAGGTATGAGAAGAATCAGTATTACAGACCCCATCATGACTATTTTTCTGATACAGTTGAGTCTTTCTATTCCTCTCTATTATTATTATCACAACATTCTATCTACAATCACCTCAATTGTGCTTTTCTTTCTCCACACAGTTCAATTTGAAGCGTGGTGGGCAGCGAATAGCTACAATGCTTATGTATTTAGGTGACAATGTTGAGGGAGGGGAAACACATTTCCCATCGGTAAGCTTCTCCTTTTCTCAACTATCATTTTCACATGTTTAGGGACTTGCTATACACATTTGTCTGAGTACCCTTAATAATCTATAGCTCATTTGTGTTTTGTCCTGGAATCCAAATCTCATTCCACATTCCTTTCATTGATAATGAGTTAAATTTGGATTATTGTGGGTTTTGAAAGTAGGTAAGAAGTGGAATGCTGAATGATTATGATGCTATTTACGTTTTAATGCACATATGCTATTCTTAGAGCTTGTGTCTTCCTTTTTTTTAATCAGCAAATATTATTAGAGCATAACCCGCATGAAACAATGAAATACATAAGCGACGAAAAAGAGAGGTTTCATTATATATTCTGAAAAAACCACCCCATAGAACCTCAAAACAGCCCCCCTAATCAAGAACCCAACAACACACCTCAAAACAGATACAACAACACACTGCCTACTGCTATCTGCACCTGTCAAAACCGGACAGCAACACAAAAACACCCAGCAGCCCAAGCGCAACAGCTCAAAAGCAATACAACAGCTGCACAGAACAACCTCACAATGACAAGGAAAAGTCCTCTTAACGGCAGCTGAACAAATCCAACCCACAGCACCTGCCAGCTTCCCAGAAAAGACAATCACTCGGGTTCCACTCCCATTCAGAAAACATACAAACCGAAATTTTCATTCTACCCAACATCCATCGCCACGATAAAACCTTAATCTCCTCCACCAAATCTTCCACCCCTTTTGTTATGTTATTAAAAATCCGGTCATTTCTCGCTTTCCAAATAGCTGCATGCCACTCCATCCACCTCCCTTTCTGGTTTTTCTTATTAGTTACCCCCCCCCACACACACACCAACACTTCCAATGGATAAACAAGTTTGGTGGAATGATGAAATTCATACCAAACCACTTCATTAATAACAATCAAACAACTCGCTATGTAGGAATAATTGCGTGGATGTTTCAACCCCCATTGTACACCAAATGCAATTTAAATCACTCTTTGGGGGTAAGACATTCCTAATAACAAGATTCCTTCTTGGATTTGCCTATACCCTGTGAAACATGCCCAATGTGTAAAATGCAAATGTTAGCTATCTACTATGTGATGTGATAGTATTATTAGTTCTTTTCAAAAAAAAATAAAAAAATACACTCTAGTTGGACAGTTTGACTCTACTCAAGTCTGCTATTGATAGTATGCAATGCGTTTCAGGCTGGTTCAGATGAATGTAGCTGTGGTGGGAAATTAACCAAAGGGTTATGTGTGAAACCAGTTAAAGGAAATGCTGTGCTTTTCTGGAGTATGGTTAGTATAACTTTACCTTTTAAGGAAATCATTCATCTGGATTATAAAATAGGAGCAGCAGTTTTCTTTAATATTCTAGAAAACTTGTTATATGGTTTTAAGATAGTAATTCTTATCTGCTTGGTATTATCAGGGACTGGATGGACAGTCAGATCCGGATAGTGTGCATGGAGGATGCCCGGTACTCGCTGGGGAGAAGTGGTCGGCTACAAAGTGGATGAGGCAATCAGTTCACGTATGATTTAGCTAGCTTTCTGTGGGTAGGGTAAAAAAAATCACCAAGGGATTTCCCCCTTCATATTTTCAGTTCAAAGTAGTGATTATGCTTAGTTATTGTTGATAGTATAAATATTAAATAGCGGTGAGTTTTGATCAATAAATTACCGGATAATATATGATATTAATACACAATGGATGGTTTGATCTTTAAGGCTTTCTTTGGAAAAGCAGCTAAATTAAGGCTTGTAGCATAAGTGTATGTATAAGCTATTTCTATTATAAATGAGGAAATAAAGTCAAACTTTTCCCGCAAGCTATCCTAGATAAGTTGTGGAATAAGTTGAAAACAAATTATGTTAACGTCATAAGCTATTTTCATAAGTTCTTCTAAAGTGTATCACAAATATTTATGGTAGTAGATTCTATCCAAAAAAGGTCATAAGGTTAAGTATTCGTAAATGAATCAAATCTTCCATGTTGGATATGTTTTTTTGAGAAATGATATTTTGACTATAAAATTTGATATTAATTTGGATGATTAAGATAGTTCAAATATGAGGTAAAATATTTTTTTAGAGGGATATGAGGTTAATTATGTTCTTTTAATGACTAATAGATATAACAGAGTGACACAGTTAACCACAATGTTTAGATGTTTAAATATACATATATCAATTAATTAATCATTTAAAATATGTTCAAATATACATGATTTTTTTTTGGGTCAAAAATATACATGATTTTTAAATTTTTAAAAATATAAATATATTCATTGACTATGATTTATGTTTAAATATACAGTTAAAAATTGTGGTTAGTGGTATTCAAATTTATAATTCATAACCGGTCTCTTTTCTATATTTATTAAGCATCCACTTAATGTAATTAGCAGTTTATTTAAAATTTCATGTCAAAATTCAATGTCAAACTTGTGTCAAAATAACACAACTTTATTTTATTATACGTGTATATTTATCTATCTGAGGTTCAAAAGTACTCCTAATAAATTCGACTTAAAAAATGGCTCTTTCTAATATGAACAAGTGACTAAAGTGTCTCCTTAAAAGAAAAAGATTAAAGTGTCATTGCTTAAAAAAAGAAGTGAAAGTTTTATGAATTGTTGGATTGAGCGGGATTACATGCCCTATTCTACGACGAGTGTGTCTCACCTCCTCCTACATATTAAATGACAAACACCTCAGCCATCCCTTCCACCACCCTTGAAATAAAAACCACCAATGTAACATTAACACTAACAAGAGTCAACAACCCAACATGTACATTTCCTACCCCATTTCATCGTCTCCGAAAAATCACCACTAAAGTCGATTTCTCTCTTTCTGGCTTCTTAAGGATTTTATTTATCCAAAATAAAAGGTACTATTTTTTATAGCTCAGAAACCCTGAAAATATTTAAATTGAATCTTCCCTATTTGATATTTTATAATAAAATTTGTTTGAGGGTTGCTGTGGTTCAAATCTATATGAAAAATCCCATCAAATTTCTAGACCCAATTGCAAAGCCATTTGAAAAGAAAAAAAAAAATCTAAATGGAACAAACACCCATCAAATTGGATTTGGATTTTCTACCGTTACAACTTACAACAGAATAATGTGTCAAAATTGTTTAAAATATTTTGTAAATGCATTAATATGAACCGTTTGAACTATAATACGGCCAAGATGTAAATCAACAAACTGCGTGCTTTATTGCAACATGCAATCCTAGTCTCGTCAAATTCAAGTCCGGCGTCCAATACCAAAACCGTTGAGAGAAAAATATTTCATGTGTGGCAACTAGTATGCTATAGAATTGTTAAGTTATCGAGCATTTGGAAATTAGGATGGAAGAAGAAAGATACAATAGAACAGTTCAATCTAACGATAGATGAAAGTGGTGCATGATACAACACCTAACTTGTCAACTGAGGCATCCTTATGATAGAATACTAAATTGGAGGCAATCTTGTTGTGTACTTTTGTTTTGTTTCACATTCAACCTGAACTCACAATATGAAAGCTCCATTGCTTAAGCATACAACAATCTATACAGCTTGTACAAACACTCAGGTAAGCACAATTCCAAAAGGAACAAACAAACCAGAACCAAACAAAAAATCGTTGAATCATAGTTGAAACAATCACCAGTCTTTTTCCCCTAAAAATCAATGGGAAAAAAGGTATAATGGACGGTAAATGCTTTATTGATGTAATATTGCCTCTGAAGTAAACAAGGTCTGTTAGAATAGTAAAAATAATCCTGATACACTTTGAATTATTTTACGGCAAAACACTCTAATTGTGAGGACAAATTTAACTTGAATCATACGATACTAATAATAAAAGCATTCCTTTTGATAAAAAATTAACTTGAATCATACGGTACTAATAAGAAAAACATTCATTTTCATGAAAAATGGATGTCATTTAAAGATAATGGAATGTTGATATAAGATATTTCCAGTATACAACCCTAAAACAAGACAAGTATGATTATTTGTGAGAGGCAGAGAGTCCTTTTTTGGCTTTTGAACGAGCAGCCAGCTGATATGGCCCGTAGAGACAGATGCGCAGATCACCCTTGATCATCGGTTGATAAAAATAATTCTTGAACAGGTCCCAGAATTCATCCCTGACAACAATAAGTAGTTTAGGTAATTTGAATGTAATTGATGAATTTATAAGTTAGAACTTAGATAAGACAAGCAGACCTGACTTGTGGAAGGGTAAACAAGGAATAGCCCTTTACATCAGGATGTATGTCAAGCACAAGCACTTGTAACCTTGAAAGGCCTAATGCCTCAATGTCAATGAGCTTCTTTATCCTGCATTTGATTGATTGAGAGTATAAATAAACAAACAATGATATTCGTCAATGAAAGGAAAGGAAAGGATACAAGATGAGCAACCTGCTTGGTGTGCCACTGGCAATGTTAACACGGTTTTTCAACAAAGCGATCTGTTCTTGATGTTTGATGTGCTTAGAGAATAACTTGACAGCGCTGCATTGTTTAGTCATAAAGCGAAAACCTTTTAAGAGGTGTATGGATCTTAAAGCAGAGGGAGACACAATCAGAACGGAAGGGCTTCCGGGTGGGATTTTGCCTTCAACGACTTCACTTTCACATAGCACCTGTCTCCAACTATTCCCAAATGCACCTTTAATATCTCCACCTAACAATTTCAAATCCAAATCTCTATCTTTTGAATTTTCACAATTTGATAGCTCCAAAATTGAACTATCTGCTTTCAGAGATTCCAACTCGATACAAGAGAGTTTAACATCTTTCGCAGATTCAAATTCATTCAAAAAGAAACGCAATTGCTCCTCACTACTACCACCACCACCACCTGTTGTTTCTGTCTTCTTCTTCTTCTTTCTTCTATCATCGTTATTTTCACTTCCTTTTCGCTTTACCACCTTCTCGCTCGCCATTCTTCCTTCTTCTTCTTCTTCGCTCACAGTAGCGTTGCCCTAATAACACAGGTTTAATTGGGTTGGGCCTTCAATCAACCCGTTACAATGTGCGTGCGCCCTTCCTTAATCCTCCTAATCAATACTACTTTCTTTTCCCACCCCTACAAAATAACTTGTTTTCATACTTTCTATAATTTTTTCCCCAATTAGCTATGACTAAAAAAATACATTAGTAAAAAAGTTTTGGTTTCGGTATAGGGTGGTCACTTTCAAATGATGTGAAATCGATACTCAAACTAATAGAGATCAAGTTTCATTGTTTTGGTTTGGTTTTGGTTTTGAACTAAACATAGAAAAATCGAAACAATTTTATTAGTTTGAAAGCACAAACAAGGATGGGATAAAATTTGCTTTAAGAAAACAATTTTTTTTTTAGTTCTTAGCTCATAAATATCATTACCTAAAAGAATGTCTTTTTTCTACTTATTCAATATTGAATGAATTTAGTGTATTTGATTCATTCTAAGGCACGTCCTCTGTTTCTATTTATAAGTAAAAATTGACCAAAGAAAGTTGATGTATTTGATTCAAATTTTGGACCAAATACATTAATTTTTTAACTCACTTTTACTTATACATAGAGTACATCTTTCTAGCATGTAAGTTAGAGTTAAAAAGTTTTTGTCCTAACAAAATATCAAATTTTGTTTTTCACCTCTTAAAAAAACGGATATGTTTTCGTCTCTACTAAATTTTACTATACATAATTTCGTTCTTGTTATTTGGTTAATGTTTATTTTTGTAAACTTGTTTAGAACATTATAAAATACTCCTCGAAAAAGGAAAAAACACAAAATTTAGGTTTAGTCATAGATTTTATATTTGACTTTTGAAACTGTAAGAGTTCATATCACATGGTAAAATTAAAAGACATTCCAAGATATTTTTTATTTATTTTAGGGTAGATATTTCAAGACTTTGTTCTACTAATGACTCAGTATCATGTTGATGTCACCTATTTAACGTAATTAACGGAGTGCATTTATTTAGACTGCGTTACACACTTAAAATTGTCGAAATTAGTTTAGCAAAAATTGTAGTCTGTGAAAGGATTTCATGACTGGAACAACAAGTAATTAAAAAAAAAAAGAGAGTAAGAGTGTGATTGTTAAGTTTAGTTTAGTGCTTAGCATACGTTGAAAATGGAGATACGTTGAAGGTGGGCATGTGTTTGAGAGGCACGTGATTGTAAGAACAAGTTGAGTTAAAAGTATCACAAGTGGGGTGTGAGGCAGCGCATCTAATCCAATATCTTGTTTGTTTTTTGAATAACAGTCCCTCAACCCCACCCAAACCAGCAACTTGCTTATTCTTAATCTTGTATTTATTTATTAAATTAATAATTAAAATCATCAAATACCATCTTCCTTCTTCGATTGTCTTGGTCTCCACTCACTCGCTCGCATTGAGAATTGAAATCATGATGTATCGTCCACCTTCCTCATCGGGTTCTTCTTCTTCCTCTTCATCTCAGCAACAACAGAGCTCCATCAGCCAAACGGGTCTCACAAGGTATGGTTCAGCACCTAGCTCTCTCCTCAACACCACGGTCGATGCCATCATAGGAGGAGGAGGAGGAGCATCACGCCTTCTTCCACCTGGAACGGGACATTATTTCTCTGATGACTCTACCCAGCAGCAGCAGCAGCACCAACAACAACAGCAGAGATCTTCTTACGAAGGTCAAGGTGGTGGCTTTGATGGATCGGCTTTGCTACGTCAGAAAAGCTCTCCAGCCGGCTTTCTCAATCATCTAGCCACTCTCAATCATAATCATAATAACAATAACAATAACAATAACGGTATATCTTTTTATCTTACTTTTGTTAAGACAAAGACAAAGTCAAAGTCAATGGATTATATTATATTAGATAGATAGATCTCAATAGTTTGATTGAATTGCAGCTGGGGGGTTCACAATCACGAGGGGCGGCAATTCAAGATTGAAGTCTGAATTGAGCTTCACCGGGGGTGGACAAGAATGTCTTTCTCGAATATCAGAAAATGTTGTTGATTATGCATCGGCAGCAGCAACTGCTGGAAATGGATCATTGCATACTGCTACTAATACATGGGGTGGAGGCCCTGATAACAATAACAATAACAACTCAAATTCCATAGTATTTTCTTCTTCTCAAACCCAAACTAATAGTAAGAAACGTTCTAATAGAACAACTGACCCCAATGATGATCCCGACCTTCTTCTAAGTTGCCTCAATGCCCTCGAAACTCAGGTACTATCTATTCTTCATCCCCACATTATTTCATTTTTAATTACTAATTCAATACCTTAATCACCTATTTCAGTATAGTCTCCCACAAACTTCTCTGGAAATGGACCAGCTTATGCATAATATTCCCCAAGATTCCGTCCCTTGTAAAATCCGCGCCAAGCGTGGATGTGCCACTCATCCTCGTAGCATTGCTGAACGCGTACTCTACTCTATCCTTTTTCTTTCTACTTCTGTTTCAAATACTACCCTGTAATGTATCTAACAACTCCATTGCATTACATGTATGCAGGAGAGAAGAACTAGAATAAGTGGCAAGTTGAAGAAGTTGCAGGACCTTGTACCTAACATGGATAAGGTATAATTACCCATGCTACCAACTTCTGCTTCCTAACTTGCCTTACCTATTATTAATTCATTTGCTAGTATTTATGTTTCCGAATTTATCATCATTATAATGCACACATTAATTGGAATGTTTCAATGTAGTTGTACTTGTAGTAATGATGTAGTTAGGTGTAATGCAATCAAAATACTACTAAGGATAAAAACTATCATACATAAATAAAATAACATCTAAATCACAACATTAAACTAAGTTAATTAAACAATCATAACCATCTGTCCTTTAAAAATTCACCACACAGTTCAGACAGAGGAAGGCAGAAATGAAAGAAAGAAAAAAAAAACAGTCCTTTAAAAACCAGAAACAGCGGAAGTAAGGTCCATGTGTAACTGAAAGAAAACCCGGGTAGGCCGGAAAAGGATGAGAACGTGTCGCACGCGGCGGCACATATTTGAGAACCGTAGTTCAGTTGGCGGTGGCGCAAGGAGGAACGACGTCACAGAGAAGAGCGGAGACTAGACCGTGAGAGAGTAGGGGCAAACTTTTCTTACTTTTAGAGTCCGTGTTTCAGCAAAGGAAGTGTTCAAGAAGCACAAGTGTTTTCACAATACCAGACCAGTTTCATAAAGGTCTGTTGCCAAACAGATGGCCCAAATTTGTGATCCTACAATCCTGCTTCGAACTCGCGAGTTCAACCACGCCGTGGACACACCTCCAGCAATCCTGGCTGTATGACGGCAAGGAACCATGGCCATGGATCATAGAATCGTATGATACTACGCGGTGGTTCGCGATCATGACTACATTGGTTAGGCCTGGACTTGAGAGTATTATTGTAACAAACTCTTGAATTTTCATGAGTACTTACAATATCTACTTTGATTTGTTAATCAATAGCGAATTGTTTCACTTTAGAGGAGCCGGAGAGTATGTTTTACTGTGAATTAGAGCCCTTAATCTTGAATCTTGATGCCAAAGAGAGTGACTTGAGTTACTTTGTACTTGTCTGCGTGCTTTGAAAATAGATGAATGTAAGTGATACTACAGTCCATTTTAGTGTAAATGAGCTTCTAAACGACATTTTTCTTTCTATTTTAAGCTTCTACCGTCAACTTTGGATGCTAGCAGTAGCAGAATAGCAGATAATACAGAAAATAAGTGTTTTAGCTTCATTTCTTTTCTTTCTAAAATACAAAAGTCAATTATAAAATTATTCAAAGTCAATTGCCAATAACACCAACAAAAGTTGTAGAAATAGTTTCAGTGGAAGGGTTATTCATTCATAGTATTTGACTACCATTTAAACTTAAAAGTAGCCTGAAACATCATATGGAACTAGAATTTTGCTTTTGCTTTCCTTTTTTTATTTTTCAAAGTAACATTTATGTGCAAGAATTGAAAAATTCGACTATACAGAGAGTCAGGATCAAGTTCAAGTTAAATTAGTTCATAATTACAGAGTATAGGTAGATGGCTTTTATTGCATTGGAGCATTACCAGTAATTCAAATATTTTCTACAATAAGTATTGGAGCATCTTCAATTGAATTTATAGGCTTACTCGATAACATCACATAATATGTATGTCAAACCAGTGTTTAACTGTGTATATTATAGGTTGCTTAATGTTGTTTCAAAATGTGACTGTAGCAAACAAGTTATTCGGACATGCTGGATTTGGCGGTTCAACATATCAAAGGTCTTCAAACTCAAGTTCAGGTGTGTAAAGCTACCATAGCTTCTACTGAGTAGAATATTCTTTATATACATGTATATTCCCAAATTAAAAAGAGCTTCACATGAATACAGAATTCTTATTTCATTGATAGGCTAGTACATGCTACTGTTAAAAATAGTGTATGCATTATGTAATTCTTAATACTCTGTTGATCTTGACTATATCTTTTCACCCCTTTGCAGAAGCTTCACGAAGACCTTGAGAATTGCACCTGCGGATGCAAACAAAGTACATAAACTTATTATGTTTTATGAGATTCTATGGCACTGTGCATAGAAGTCAAGGTTTTGATGGAAACTGATTTTTGTACCTTCCAACTTTAAAAGAATAACGAAGGAAATTGTACATACAATGTATGTTGTAATCTACCTGTGGTAGACGTAGTCTAGAAATATCTATTCCTTTTCAAAATTTGATAGTTGTATTTGAAAGTAGAGGTTGATTTCTGTTGAATTTTTGGATTGTTTCTTGTTTGGGTACGTGTGATGCAATGAATAACTTATTCTTATGGAATTAGAAGAATAGAAGCGAGTACGGGACTAGTTAGAAATCTGGAATAAAAGCAAGCAATCCTGTTAAGTTTACAATGGTGGGAACACTTAAGTCTACCATTTTATAGGAACTTCACACACCTGTATACCACAGAAGCTTGTTCGCCAAAAATATTCATAACAGTTCATATACGTTTATTTTTAAAAATTTTTAAGTATAGAAGAGTATAGTTAATAAAAAGAGATGAAATATTTAATTAGGATCTGTTTGGTTCAAGGAAGGGAGAGGATGAGAGATGAGAGATTTTAAGGAAGGGGAGGAAAAAGAAAGGGAATGTATTTAATTAAATATTAAATATATATTTTGTTAAAAAGAGGGAAAAAGAATAATTTTAATTAGATATATGTTTTGTTAATAAAGAGATGAGAGAGATTTCAAAACTAATTTATATTTTTATCCTTACAATCGTACAAATGTCTCATTGTTTCAAATACTAAATAACATGATAAATATGAAAACTCAATAAACATGAAAACTCCTCATCCTTAAAAAAAAACATGAAAACTCCTCAAATGATCAAAATCAAAAAGAAAAAAATAAAGTATAAAACAACAAGAGAGGCAACGGAAAAAAAAATCAGAAGAAAAAAAATACAAGTGAGGCAACACGGCAACAATTTTACCTTTATGTCAAGTTTCCCTCGTGTTAGTTTTGTCATGTGCCAAAGTATAAATAACACATCTTCTCTCCCCTTCCCTCCAAAAAAAACTCCATTTCGGAAGAACAAAAATTAGTGTAAGAAGGGATTTGACTCTCTTCCCTTCCCCTCACATTATAAAAGTTGAACCAAACTTAGAAAAATTAAAATCTTACATATATATTTTTCTCAAGTGTCAAAAAGAAAACTACATATATATTTTTAAAATTAAGAGTGAGTTTGCTTCATATTATATTATTTGATAATAGAAAATAACATTTTGAATTGAAAATTCATCTTTAATCATTTCGATTGAGAAAAAACGATACTCTCTATTTTATCTATAAAACCATCTCAATGAGGATCTCTTCATCTAAGACATAGTATCTATGAGGTACCTCAATTAGAAAACAATAATTTTGAGCGGTTAATGGACCAAAGTCTACATTAAACATTCTCTTTTAAGTGGGACCAATACATGTGATGAAAAGTTATTGATATAATCCATTTAAAACTTTTGTTAGATGTGTCGAGTTGAAGATATTTAATGTTTATTAAAAATTATTAACAAATTATGCATGCGTACACGTATAACCCATTTATTTAAGTACAAAAACATTAAAACATTTTTTATTTGATGTTTACAATACATAATAGTTTTTGATATTATTTTTGTCTAAAAAAACAGTGTTTGATATTGTTGGAAGGAAGGTTGAAGAAGAAATGAAATGGGAGGAGGGAGAAGGTAGGGAGCAGAGGAAAATGGGTGTTGGAAACGTTAGACGTATGGGGATTGTATTGGGGATTTGTAACGCATTGGTTTTCCTCCTTGGTTCCCTTCTCATTTCCCATACTTATCGCCTCTGCAATCTCCGTTCTCTTCTCCCTTTCGTTGCCGTTTCATTTTGTGCTGTTGTAAGGATTCTTGTTATGCTTCAAACCGCTTTTGCTCAACAATCTGCTGCCACTCTCATTCTTCTAGATGATCACAATCACGAAGATCACCTTCTTTTACGCTTCCAAAGAAGGGTAAGGAACCATCAATTATTATATTATTATTATTAATATATTAACAAACAAACTGTTATTCACATCACAGGCGAGGTATAAGATATGGGTTTGGTGGAGTCGATGCACCGTCGCCCTGACTGTTATTCAATTTGTGTGCGCTGCTTACCTTATCCTCAACTTTGTTTACCATTTATCATCCACACCAACTGCTTGTCTTTTAGGTTGGTGAGTTCATCACTTCACCTCTCTCTCTCTCTCTCTCTTTATTATTTGTACTATCACCTCAACACAACTCAACTCACCTTACCATACCATTTGCAGAATTAGAATGGAACCCTCGCTGGTGGAACCACAAGCTACTCTCTCTCTTCATCATCCTTCTCTCTTTCGTTGCTCTAGCTCAATGCTTTACTGGATCCGATGTTCTCCGATGGCGATCCTTCTATGAATCCCATGACAATGCTTGGAAATCCCATTACAGTGAAGTTTTTGATAACGGCTTACGCCAGACCTTGTGCTGTCTCGGCCGCGTCAAATACTTGACTGCAGTCCAAGAAGAAGAAGATGAAGTCTATTCCGTTGCACGCTTATTAGGCGATCTTGTTGCTTATCGTGCTTCTGGAACTGGCCATATGGAACTCTTGGCAGGTTTCTTCAAATTTCACTCTCTCAATCCACATTGCATTTTACCATTTCACCAATTTCAACTTTTTCTCATCCAGCTTTAGCTTTACTCCAAAGCAATGAAAAATCTTCAGAATCTTGTCAAGTATCCACGGAAGCACCGGAGATGCGAATCAGGGAGGCTGCAGCTCTTCATAAATTTGCTGAAGCTGCATACACTGTATTTCTATCAAAACCTTTATTTCAAATTCATCTTTTGTGTTTACCGATTTGCTTTTCACATTTATCTGCATTCAATCATTCAGGGTCCGTTGCTTGATGTTGGACGAAATCCTCTCATGTTTCCTTGTTCATGGCTCTATAGACAAGGGGTTCTGTCTCCTTGGGCACGCAATAGGTGCTGATTTGTTGGATATTCAACATTATGAATTATGATGTATATAACTGAATCTGTAGTAGCTTCAAATATTCTTTTCAAATTTTATGTTTTTGGGGGATCCATACTTATTCTTCTTAAACTAGAAATGGTCTCTGAAAACCAAAATATATATTACTATCAGAATTTGTGACAAGGTTGGAGGGATCTTTTGTGCTGGTGTGCAAGTGTTTCTCTAGTTTTCCTCCGCTCATTCTTTTCCATTCAAATTCTATAAAAAGATGCTTTTCCTTATCTCTGCAGTTTTTTTCTTCTTTGTTGATATGTCTTTCATCAGAGGAAATACCATATCTAAGTAGTTTTGTGTTTTAGAATGACAAATGTTAGTATATTAGTGTTATGTTGTTGGTGGGGATAGAACCGTAAACCTCCTTATCACTCCACTCCTTAACCACCCCACCCCAACCACCAAGCCAACTTTATATCCCCTACCATATCAAAGTAGGTTGGTAGATCAATACACAAAGTTACTTTTTGTATACATGATCAAGTTAATGTCAGCGAACTCGTAAGTTTATGTAGCTTGACGCCTGAATAGCCGTGCCTATATATATCTTCGTGTTTCTCTGCCTCTCTATCTCTGTTTTTACATTACATCTTACCCACTTTCTTCAAAATGCATGAATTTAAAGAATTTCATTTTCAACATGTTTATGTACCTATTTCATTTTCTTAGACGACCTGTTTTGGATGGTGATAACTGGTGGCGAGGTCATGCTGCAGCCTTTCTAAAGTATGCCAATTTGCCTCCGGACGCGCTCAGACATGGGAGAGTAAACCAGGTTAGAGAATTTAAATGTCCAAATGTTCTGTACATGATGTGATTTGGGTCATAGGAGACATAGGCTTATCATACAAAATGAGAAGAGTGAAATTCTGTAGAAAAGGCCTCAACATTTTATGAAGACTAAAAGGGACACGAATACTAGTTGATAAAGAACATAATGCTGAAAACCAATTGACACCAATCACATCATTATTTTTTTTATTTTGTTGAATGAATCTCATCTTCAATAATAAAACATACCTACAAGAAAGAAACAAGGAAACTTTTACTAGCCAACAGTATCAATATATATGTCCTAAACAGCTCCAACAGACGGGCACCATTCTACATGCGTTTTGCAGATTATACTCTTAGATTGATAATCAAGAGAGGAAATAAATGGAAAGATAGAGATATGGAGACGAACGTTGAAGCATATAACTTTTGTGCAAGTACAAGTAAAACAGAATATATAGAATGCATTTTAGCAAGAGGAACAAAATTATAGCTTAAAGGTGATGAAATGAAGAAAACATACTTTACGATGGATCTTACAATTTAAGTATCTTAGGTGCATCATATATAGAATGACAGAGAAATAGAGAAAGATGTGAGCCATCTGAGTAGGATACATGAAATGGAGGAACTCCTTAGGTGTAATATTTGATAAAAAAGTACAACTCAAGCTTAAAGGAAAATATCACCTCACAGTTATAAAACCTACGATGTTGTGCGAGACTTAATTTTAGTCAATCAAGAGCCAACAATGAATTATGACCAATGTTGCAGATGTGAAAATGACATGATGGACGAGTGATCATGGTCACTTGAAACAAGATACAATTAAATGAAGTCATCGAAGAAAAAGTTATGGTGATCCATGCAACTGACCTCATATAATGGGAAATGATTTTGGCTCCTCTAAAGTGAGTTGTTAGTAGAGCGAGAAACTCAAGGGTTGATATTGCAGCACC
>Ga0209282_1000510_pt1 | contig 18857 bp, 9 predicted proteins | sample Mtrugardesep15_FD_187529 | JGI IMG/M metagenome (GOLD analysis project Ga0209282, IMG submission 187529) | Root nodule microbial communities of legume samples collected from California, USA - M. trunc garden sep15 (SPAdes) (version 2) | ecosystem: Host-associated > Plants > Roots > Nodule...
GTTGCATTGTAGGGTCGTCATTGCATAATATAATTGATGATCATTTGAGAAGTTGTTGTTGTTGTTGATTATGATGTTGTTGTTGTTGCTGATGATGTTGTTGTTGATGATGATGATTTGTTAGTGTTTATGTTGTTTATGTGAAGCATTGTTGATGATGATTTGTTGTTGTTGTTTATGTTGATAAATTCTCTTACTTAAATTATTGTTTATTAGTCTTACTAATGATGAATAGATGTTGTTATGTGTTGTTAAATTCTTTTAAAAATTATATGCTTATTATTATTGAATGTGAATTCTCACCCCTTCTGCTTGAAAATGTTGCTCTTCGTATGAGTAACTTGCATGTGATCAAGATTAGCAGTTGATTGTTGTTGTGAGTGACTACCTCTCACTGTGTCCATTTGTGATTTCTAAGAAAAGTAGCATTCCGTTTAAGTTGTGAATACTCTGATTATTTTTAATAAATTTTTATGTTGGGAAAACGGGGTGTTACAATCTAGTCAACAATCAGCACAAATCATCCAAGAGGAACAAATCATCCAGTGAATCTAAACAACAATGTATTGAACATTTGAGGAGCAGGTTTCAAGCTAAACCCCACCACAAGGCTTGTCCTTATCGGCTGAAAGAGTGAACCAAAAAATGTTTCTGTATTCAAATAAGAGGTGTCTTTCTTTCAGATCTACAAAGTTCTTTGGAATGGCACCTGCATCACTATTAACCAAAAAACTTGTTCAAACTCAATCTTTAAAATTTTTATGAAATAGTATTATAATTAAATAATACTCCACTTACACGGCTGAAAAATCTCATTTGAGTACTTCAAAATCATTCTTCAGAGTTGTGAAAAGCCTGTCACGAGTTCCTATTATCTCTACATTAAAATGCATGATACGCATGGAAAGAGCAAAGTTAAATATTGCAACAGAACGGGAATAATAGAAATGAAATATACTCCCAAGGGGACAAAACCATCCCATCTCAAACCAGTACATAACCAAATTCTCATAGCAAATTCTAAATCACGTTAAGCCCAAACTTCATAAATATATAATATGCATTAGTTCGTGAACAAGTTACACAGTTCTCCCATGTTAAAATTATATAGCAAATATTCACTTTTGAACCGGGAAAAGATTTTTTTTACTTGATAAAAGGTTGACATGAAAATTAGCCCCATACCGCTTAGATAACTCAGTAATCTTTCCATTCACCTTGCCCAACTTCTTCATAGTTGCTTTGATATGTTTCAACCTTCGAAGCTTCTCAAGTTTGTTACTTCCATAATGGCCAGGTTGAGAGTTTGACTTGCACTATCCAAAACTTCCTGTGCAACATTGACAGCATCATACCCATCAATAGCATCAGACCCTGGAAATCCAGCAGCAGCTTCAGCTGCTTCTAGGGAAGGCCCTAGCAGCAAAACGATAGTGACTATGCGCACGTGATGTCATGTGTTGTGCACACGCAACCTGAAAATGCAAAAATAATGAAACAAAAACTTAATTAAGTCAAAATACCTAAAACATTAAATAATTATCTCTACCTCATTAATACTTTACAGTAATAAAACAACTACTAGAGTGTAATAAAAACATATTATAAACAAAATAATGTGAGCTCGTATTGCACAGAATGTTCTGAAAGCAACCTGAAAATGCAAAGAAATGATAACAAAACACCTAAAACATTATAAATAGCTATATCTATCTCATTAATACCATACGGTAATAAAACAACTACTAGAGTGTAATAAAAACACATTATAAACAAAATAATGTGAGCTCGTATTGCACAAAATGTTCTGAAAGCAACCTGAAAATGCAAAAAAATGAAAACAAAACACCTAAAACATTATAAATAGCTATCTCTATCTCATTAATACTATACGGTAATAAAACAATTACTAGAGTGTAATAAAAACACATTATAAACAAAATAATGTGAGCTCCTATTGCACAGAATGTTCTGAAAGCAACCTGAAAATGCAAAAAAATAAAAACAAAACACCTAAAACATTATAAATAGCTATCTCTATCTCATTAATACTATACGGTAATAAAACAACTACTAGAGTGTAATAAAAACACATTATAAACAAAATAATGTGAGCTCGTATTGCACAAAATAATGATGTAGAGAACTTGGTTGTGAGGCGTTCGAGGCATATTAGAGCTGGCATGCGGAAATTGAGGAAGTTGTATCGATGGATTTTCAAGTTGTCCAAGCGGAGCTGACTTTCAGGTCAATTACTTAAAAGGTAAAAATATTTTTGCCCTGAAAGCATAACCATAGTGGTTTCTTGCACATGCTGCCCTGTGTTCTGCAACCGCAACCTAAAAAAAACACAGTAAATAAGTAGCATTATGAAAGCATGCAAAATGTTGTAAACAAAAACACCTAAAATATCAAATCAATAACCTAATTCAGTGAAAAACTATACATTATTGCTATCTCTACTATATAGTAATACCAATAAAACTATATTTATCTCATTAATACTCAAATCTTTGTTTGCATTATTTATTTAATGTTAGACAGAATATGAATTCTGAAAGCATGCAAAATGCTGTAAACAAAAACACCTAACAAATCAAATCAATAACCTAATTCAGTGAAAAAACGAAACTGATCAAATTTCATCGGAACAAATCTGAACACATTCGTAACGTTCTTCACCGAAACTCGTCAGAATTAAATCAAACTTCAAGAAAGCACTTAATCGAATTTCAATGGAACACATTCGTAACGTTTCGAACTTCACCAAAAAAAATTCTAAACATTTAACACCGATTACAAACATGAAAACAAAGAAGATCCGAACTTCAACGGAACACATTCATAACATTCGTAACGTTTCGAAATTCAACGAAACTCAAAAAAACGAAACTCGTCGGAATTAAATCAAACTTCAAGAAAACACTTAATCGAACTTCAACTGAACACGTTCGTAACGTTTCGAACTTCAGCGAAACTCAAAAAAACAAAACTCGTCAGAATTAAATCAAACTTCAAGAAAGCAATTAATCGGACTTCAACGGAAACATTCGTACCGTTTCGAGCTTCACCGAAACTCAAGAAAACGAAACTCGTCGGAATTAAATCAAACTTCAAGAAAACACTTAATCGAACTTCAACTGAACACGTTCGTAACGTTTCGAACTTCAGCAAAACTCTAAAAAACGAAACTCGTCAGAATTAAATCAAACTTCAAGAAAGCATTTAATCAGACTTCAACGGAAACATTCGTAACGTTTCGAACTTCAGCGAAACTCAAAAAACCAAAACTCATCGGAATAAAACCAAACTTTACCGAAACAAAGTTTTAAACATTTAACACCGATTACAACAAATTAACACCGAATATTACATGAAAACGAAAAAGATCCGATAGGATCCTTCGCTTTCTTCAATTGCATCGGTTAAAAAAGATAATTGATAATGTAGAAAGAAATATACCTGATTGTTACGATTGATCCAAGCAGCGCCATCGCCATTGTTGATATCCATGAAGTGGAGAGAGAGAGAGTGAGAGGAGAGAGAGTAAGTGGAGAGAGAGCTTTTCAGGAACGTTAACCGAATCAATAGAATCAATATCAATAGTCTCGCGCATGAGACTATTCCGGGTTGGTTCTTTCATTATTCTTCGGGTCCGGGTTATGAATGATAAATGGGCTTTTATCAGGCCCATTTGCATAAAGTACCCAAAAAATAAAATGGAAAGGGATAAGAAGGTAAAACTTATTTTTTTTTAAAGAATGTAAAACTTTTTTTTGAAAGGTAAAACTTATTTTTTTTAAAGGTAAAACTTTTTTTAAAAGAAGGTAAAACTTAGTTAAATTGGTTACGTGTTCACTTTCTCTCTCAACTAATTTAGTGTTCACTTATCAAGCAAAAAATCGAAGAATCGAAGAATTTAAACAAAAATTACGAATTTTACAGATCTACCAACTTAGATCTGTAAAATTGGAACTAAAAAAACTTATGAATTTTCCACCAATCTAGAAACAGATCTGTAAAACTTTTAAAAAAGCTTTTTTAATGTAAAATCGTTGATTTGCATTGAAAAATGCACATCTAACAAATAAGAATTAAAAAAGAGATGAATAGATGAGAGATTTTTGAGGAGGGACAAGGGTCTATCATTGTTGTTGATTTATGACGTGCGGTTGGGAATAGATAGATGAGAGATTTGTGAAGAGGAAAAAAGATTATTATGGTTGTTGGATTTGTGAAGAGGGATAAGGGTCTATCATGGTTGTTGGATTTGTGAAGAGGGAGAAGAAAGAAACACGCGAGGGTGACGTGAGGAATGAAAACAATTGTGAATTTTTTCACAATTACGAATTTTACAGATCTAGCTAGAAACAGATCTGGAAAGGCTTTTAAAAAGAGATGAATAGATGAGAGATTTGTGAAGAGGGACAAGGGTCTATCATGGTTGTTGATTTGTGACGTGAGGTTGGGAATAGATGAGAGATTTGTGAAGAGGAAAAAGGATTATCATGTTGTTGGATTTGTGAAGAGGGAGAAGAGTCTATCGTGGTTGTTAGATTTGTGAAGTGGGAGAAGAAAGAAACACGACGAGGGTGATAGGTTGGGAATAGTGAGAGATTTGTGAAGAGAGAGAAAGGTCTATCATGGTTGTTAGATTTGTGAAGAGGGAGAAGAGAGAAAAGAAACACAACGAGGGGTTAGATATGCGAATGAAAGTATTTAAAGGCAACACAACCTCAACAACACAAACTAGGGTTAGATATGTTGACCCGACAACAAAGTACAATATGGATGTCTCTTGAGTCCATCCCATTAATTTTTTTTGTCCAATTTTTATTTTTAACTTTTATTTTTTCTAATATCATTTAGTCTTGACTATTACTTTTTACACGGTACTTAATTCTCACGCATCCTTCTTTTTTTCTCTTCAAAAATACCCTGATTCATATTATATAATTTGACTAAAATTCATATGAGTTTTTTAATTATATAATCTAAAAATGTCTTATACCATAATCTAATTAAACTTTAGTTTATTTTATACTAATGTGTTTACCTGTGCGTCACACGGAGAACATGAATGGTAGAACCATATATGACATGTATTATTTATAAAATATGTTTCTTAATAAAAAAAAATTGCTTTGCGTAAAAAATATGACATTGTACACAAATATACATTTATCAGCACAAGTATCATACAAACTATTCATTCATAAGCACAAGAAGAAAAAAACACATATTACCTCGAGTGAGGTCATGTAACCACAAACGACTTTAATCTTTGTGTTAGGGGTAAGAGAAAGCTGATCGTACAGGGAAGCAAGTGTAATCTCGCGTAAAAATTAAAGTCATTGGTGGTTACATGACCTAACTTAAGGTAATATTTTTTTTTCTTCTGCTGGTAAATGTATATCTGTTTGTATGATACTTGTGCTGATAAATGCATATTTGTAAGGATGAGTTTTGGCGCACTTCCGGAAGATCGTTTCGAGGAGGCTTTGTTCGGAGTACGACCATACTCGCCCGCATGTGGAGAGATGGACACCCTCCAGGGGCTATTCGGATGCTGGACACTACAGAGGCCTCATTGATTTGATGGAGAATGCTAATGTCACCTGGAGGTCGTACGAGGATCGGCGAGACCTCACACCTTTTAAGGACATATGCTGGTACTTCGAATGGATCATTGCCGACAAAGAAACGAGGTGTCAGAGCGGGTTCTGAAGCAGTATTGTTATACCCAAAACATTCCCATACCTCTTACGCCGATTGAGGATCTTTGGCCAGAAGATGTGGTTATGACCTTTCAGAATTTTGTTGTCCATGTCCTTAGCCAGGCGGAGAGGGGTGGGGTGGCCCCAAAGGAAAAATTGTGGAAGTATGTGAGGGGGTATATCAAATGGTTTTACCGTGTATCCCATCCTGTGTTTTCCGAGCCTGCACCGTTGTTAAGTACACAGCTCATGTCCCTCCTTACGAGGAGGTTATTGTTGAGCAACAATGGGCCAGAAAAATTTCAGACCCACTTCAGATCATCGACAACATCAGAGCCATTGTGGATAGTGTTATGTCGCCTCCTGATGTGTTTTCACATCCTCTCTTTGTCGGCATTATGGAGGGCATACGATCAGAGTATAACATGATGCAGAAGAAGTCGGTTCCGCAGAGGTGGACTATGAGCCATGGTTCATAGGAGTATGGTCTTATTTTATGACATTTGTATATTTTTAGTTATTTTATGACATTTTGTCATATATTAATGTAATATATTTACACTTGCGTTTTTTATGATGTAATATGTGTACAATATGGTCATTAATCTTTTTGGTCTCGTTTATTTTTTATTTTTTTTTGCTTACATCATTTAGTTTTGACTATTATTTTTCCCACCTTACTTATTTTACACACACCATATTTTTTTAAAAAATACTCCTAGTTCATATTATATAATCCGAATAAGATTCTCAAGAATTTTTGGATTATATAATCCAAAAATGTCTTTTTACCATAATTTAATTAAACTTTAATTTATTTTGTATTAATATGTTTACTCGTGCATCACACGGGAAACATGAATGGTAGAATCATATATGACATGAAATACTTATAAAATATGTTTCTTGCAAAAATATGCTTGCTCTGCGAAAAAAATATGACATTGTACACATAAAATTTAAATAAAAAATTAAAGTCTCGTTCACATGGTTCCTTGTTTTGACATATATGTCTTCCACCATCATCAAATAGCGTAAATTCTATCCTTTGCTCATCTTCAATTGAAGGAAAGTTGTTCTTAGAATGAGTATTAAGCACCTTTGACATCACATTGTCTTATTGGTAGTATAAAAATCGTGGACTTCGGCACTTGTACTTGAAATTTCCATTGTTAATAACCATTCAAAGAAAACAAAGCCTCCTTAAATAAACGAAGACTTTCGGTCCCTGAGAACAAATAAATCAAATCGTGAAGTCATTAACACCTTGGAATAATAGGTAATAATTAAATTCAATAAAAGATATTGATCATACCTGATTAGAAGGTAGCTGTCGGTGCTTGGTTGAATGTGGTGGTTCACGGTAGTAGATTGTACTTCCGGTGAGCGTTGGACTGAATGGGGGGTGTGTACCTGTAGATACTCCGACGCTTAAGTCAGCAGAGTTCATAATGAGGGTTCAAGAGTAAGAGAGATTCTACCTTAGAGACTGCGAAGAGCCTCCTAATTATAGAGGTGGGTGAATGCAGAGCCGTTGTAATGGAACACATGTGTCTGGCAGTTACGAAATCAGCAGAAGTGTAACCGTCAGTGAGATATTCGCAGGAACGTGGGAAAAAGAGACGTTACTGTTCGTTTGAACATGTCTCAATTGCTCCGAGCACCCCCCGCGCAGAGAGGGGGTGTGTTGCCAGTAAATTGTCAAATGTATCATTTGAGTTTTGTTTGTAATGGGGCCTAAGCAGTTAAGCTCAGGTCTTTGACCGGTCCAGAAGAGATATCATAACTAAACTAAACAATACAATTAATAAAAAACTTATGATTTAATGTTTCTGTTTTATATAGAATTTAATAACAATTATTTGGTTCCATAACAAATTAAATTTAAGTCCAAACATTAGCCCTTATGTCAATGAAAACAATTTATTCCATTCTAAACAAAAGTGGAGTTCACTTATAGTTAATGTTCCACATCATTAAAAATCTCTATATTTCAACAGTATCATATACTTCTGATGCATAAGTTGAAATTTAACTTTCTATAACTATATGGACAAATAAGAATTCTTAATTCTATATTGACTCTTTCAAAAATTAACATTTTTTTCTCATTCTTAAGAACAATTCTTAATTTTGTACTAATTCAAAAACTCCTCTTTGAAGATTATGTTCTTCATAAGAACATTTAACAGCATAATAAAATGCATATGCTAAAGAAATTCTAATTACAGAAAATAATCAAAATAAATGTATTATGATTTAAAAACATATTTAATCAGGTCTTTAATTAACTATGCTCCCACTGTTTTATTCGAAACAAATAACCTTCAACATTTGATTCGGAAAATCTCAATGAAAGATTTTCTAGTGGATTGAAATCCACAATTCACTTTGTTTTAAGTCAGCGGGGGCTGATCCCCTAAAACTCAGCTATTTAAAAAGGAACTCCTTCTAATTGTATATGATACAACTTTCAAATCATTTGGATGAGTAACTTCTTACTCTAATCTATCATATAAATGTTTCCAAATATTGCTTCTTAATATGTTTTAAACTTATTAAAAAAATTTAATTAAGTTAAACCCAAATAATAATAGTCAGGTAAATGAAATTACCTTACCGCAACTTACTAGTATTGAGAATGCACTCCGCGGAGGCGAACCCACACTAATCAAGACTGGTCTCTAAGGGTGTTATCCCTTGGAAAACATAATACATGATTTGGTCCCTTAACTTATTTTTGGTTTTTAATCTGGTCCCCTAATTATAAAGTGTCTCAATTTGGTCCCATAAATCTTATGCTGTTTACCATCTTGGTCCTATCCGTTTGTTTTTTAATGTCTAATATTTTTGATATTATTTCGACCATCCGATTGCAGGTCCATTATATACTACACTGAACAACCAACACCTGATTTTTTTCAATTTCTTCATCTTCTTCATACCACCACTTCTTCATACAATATATCGACAAAAAAAAATTCAACATTTAACCAAAAATAAAATCCACATTCAACACAACAATTAAAAGATTCATTTACAACATAACCCAAAATAGTAAAATCAGTGAGAATTGAAAGATGTAAAAAATAAAAAAGATGTAACTACAACATGTGAGAATTGAGAGTCCATTATTTTCCTTCTTCCAATGGAAACAAATTCCATTCCAAACGGAAACAACATCGCCGCTGGAGCCCAAATCAGAGTCATCGCCGCCGAAAGTGGTGCCGCTGCCGCCTGAAATTGTTGCTGTTAGCGGTGGTGGTGATGTGGTTGATGAATCTGCATCCATGAAAGCTAAGCATGATGCTCTTCAGAGAAAAGGTGTTGCTGCTATGATTGTTGCTGAGGAGTATGCTAGGAGGCTTGAATCTAGCGATGTTGTTGTGAGTTTTGTTCAATTATGATTTTGGATTGGAACCATAGTTATGTGAAATTTTGATGTATGATTTGTGGAATTTTGATGAAGGGAGGTTGAGAAGTAGCGAAGATTGAATCAGGATCTGATATCTTCCTATTGAAGAGATTGATTTTGGATAAATCTGGAAGTGCTAATGTGTCGATTGGTGGTTGTTGTGGTAATAGGTAGGTTGAGATTAAGGGATGAAGATTGGGACAACCTACCATGGAGATTAGGGTTGTTGGTCGTGTTATGAACACAAAACCTGAACACTTCTTTTTTCTCTTTTAATTTTAATTCATGATGACGACGATGATGAAATAGAGCAAAAAAGGGTTGAAATTGATTTGCTATCGTTGTTGATTTATCGTTGTTGCTGTTGTTGTTGATGTGTTGATGATGATTATAGATTTTGGAGAAATTCTTTTTTTTTTTTAATTCATGATAAGGAATTTGCAAAGGGTTGAATGTGGATTCTGGATTTTTTTTTCAGGTTAAGATTGATGAAGATGAGAAAAGAAGATGAAGAAAAGTGAAACAAATACAGTGTTAGTGGCTCACACTAAAATAAAATAGACCCTACATGATCCAACAATCATCTTTTAAAGAAAAAATCAAAAGGTTAAAATTTAAAAATTTAATAAGGTCTATGGTGGACCACCTTTAAACATGGTTCACCTTAAACATTTGATGTCAAAAACTAACAGAGAGGACCAAAACAGTAAATGACAAAAGACACAAGGGACCAATTTGAGACAATTAATAGTTAGGGGACCAAAGTGAAAACCAAAAATAGGTTAAGGGACCAAATGATGTATTAAGCCTTTAACTTAATATTATATTTGAAGGATTTTAATTAAGTTGATCTCTCCGACGTGTGTATCTCTTATACACACCATTGCCCTCTTAAGGAAGCCAAAAATAACATGATTGCATTGGTTTTAACAACATTTTGACTTTTAAAAAGTTAAATTTATCACTTTTATCATTTTTCAATACTATATTTATATTTTTATCCTCCTATCCAATGCCCCAAGGCAATGGTTAACATTCTCTCTATATAAAATATGAGAAATGTTAATTTGTGCCCTTAGGGCACAAGGTAAGGATCTTAAAATAGAATTTAAAAATAAATACTGCATTGAAAATATAAGTTTTGAAGGTTTTAAGATAATGAATGCACAATTTTCAAAATTAAGTTTATACATTTAGTTTCTTAACAAGTCCTGTAAAATATTTAAGTTTTAGTTAAATTGGACACGTGTTAGATTTTGAAGCGTGAGATTGATCTGACGGACACAAACAGCTGAAAGTTCACCCTGGCTTTGGCGCGTTAGCTAGAGAATCCGATTCCGAGCCCACAACCCAAGTTCAACAATCAGTTATTCCGTCTTTCTCGCGGTATTAGGGTCTGCAAATTTCCCTTCTACCCTTCAACCCCTTCTTTTCTCACCTCCGTTAACACCTTCATCTTCACTCTCACAATCAGGTACACATTTTCTATCTCTCCAAAGTTCTTACACTCTTTTTGCCGCCATAATCTCTCTGAACACTCACACTTTTTTCATTTCAGTGAAACGTAAAACAAACACTATCACACAAAACTTCGTTATGGATTTCGACGACCTAGATGCACCGGTAAAACCTCGAGTCTCGCGGTTCGCACCAAAATCATCAAAATTCAAACCTAAAAAGGAAGAACCATCACTCGTTCCCAAATCCGAACCACCGCCACTTGCTTCTGCCAAAACAGAACCACAGGAAATTGATTTAACCTCGCCGACTCCGGTGAAGCCTGAACCTAATGCCCCTGTTAAAATTGACGCTGAATCGAAGATTGTTGGTAAAGATGATTCCAGAAATGTTGATGTGGAAATGACTGAGGCGGTTGATGATTCAAGAGAAGTTAATCCTATGGATGAAGATGATGAAGATGATACAGTTGTTCGTGAAATTGATGTGTATTTTTCGCCTTCTATTGATAATGACACTAAGGTTTGCAACTGCTCTGCTCTTGAGTGTTTATAAACCACTGACACAAACACTGATACGGTAGTAATTTCAGAAAATGAAATTATTGAAAGCAATCATATATGTGTGTCAGATACTGGTAGTAATTTGAGAAAATGACATTATTGAATGTAATCATTAGTGTGTCGACACGGACATTGACACGTTGATACTGGTAGTAATTTGAGAATATGACATTATTGAATGTAATAAGACGCGTGTTGGACACGGGACACTTACACTGACACCTTGATGTAGTAATTTGAGAAAATGACATTATTGAATGCAATCAGACATGTGTTGGACACAGACACCGACACATCGATACTGTTAGTGTTTGAGAAAATAGCATTATTGAATGTAATCATACGTGTGTCGGACACCGGACACAGACACTGAAACGTCCATACTGGTAGTAATTTGAGAAACTGACACTATTGAATGCAATCAGATGAGTGTGTTGGACACCGGACACACCTTTGACTAGAAGTGTCAGTGATTCACTAGTGTTGGATAATGGATTCTACATTTTACTGTGGTAGTCTAATTTTTGTTTTTTTTTTTGTTTGTTGTTTTTAGTTGTATGTCATGCAATATCCTTTGAGACCTTCTTGGCGGCCTTATGATCTTGATGAACAATGCGAAGAGGTGTGCTTATTGTTTTTCTTTTTCTTTTTCCTTTTAGGAAATTACGGGTGATTCTATTGACTAACTATTGTGTGTTTTGATTCTGTAGGTTAGGTTGAAACCTGGGACTTCAGAAGTAGAGGTTGATTTATCTATTGATTTGGAGTCATATAATGTAGAAAAAGCCACTGCGGATAAATTGAAATATACAAAGCAGGTATTTTCATTATATCTTATTACAATCTTTGATTGAATGATGCTATAAAAGTTACCGTACCCATTGCCACCAAGATGTGTTGTATGTTTTAATAAGTAAATAATTAACATGTTAATTGTTAAATATTTGACAAAGAAGGCTCCATGATTCATTGGAACTGAAATTAGTAATAGCTGTGTATTTCTTTTTTGTATTTTGATGAGAGGGATTGCAAGCATCTTGTTGATTACTCGATTATTTAGAATCAATAACTGTAGACTCAGTAGAATATATCAATGCTCCATGATGATATATGCTTCCTTGAAATAGGTTAGGGTGGTTACATTTGCTAGCTTTGGTAATAATATGATATAGGATGTAGCACCTGAGAAAGAAGAAGACAGCTGAAATCTTGAATTACTGATTATGATTATTTTATCTTTTTAAATTTATATTAATTAGGATTTGCCGATTAGGTTGACTCTATCTCTTTTAACTTAACATGCATAACATAATCCTTATCTGTGAAAGTTTGATTAAGATATCTTCATTATTTGTAGCCTTTGAAAAGGTAGTTTGGTACTGGAATAAACAAGCAAACAATCATTTTTTAGGAAAAATCTTTGTTTCTCTAGGACTCTCATGGGTAACTCTACTTGTCACTTTCACCTTAGATCGAATAACACCACATCTAGCTCCGTGATTGATCCCACACAATGGTTTATAATAGAATATTTAATAATTAAAAGGAGGGATCCAAGTTCAGAATTGGCATAAATTATTTAAAATATTCGATGCACTTAAATTTTCAACAAGTTGACACTTATGTTAGTGTAGTGTGTCATCGTTTACTTTCTGCTTCTGAGCATAGGTTTATGATGATGTTTTCTTTACCTATATTTTGTTGTTGCGGTTCAGTTGTAGAATTTGATGTGTATCGTGAGTTTGATTGGATTTACAATGAAATTTTAGGTCTTGTGGAAAGCTTGCTTCACTCACTTGCAGAATATATGCCTGCTTTTAAAAATGTGAAAAGCTTCCATGTCAGATTACTAATGCACCGCAATCAACATATGCACATGAAACTCTGTCAAATCTTTATGACCTTGAATCAATGATACAACTGTGCTAATTTTACAGACCACTATGCATTGTTTGAACTTTGATTCATGTCGTTAATACTTAATACCATCTAGAGGGGTAATGATTGGTTGCACATTTGCACTGTTGCTGTATTCTTTATTTCTAATTTTTCATTATATTTTCTAAATATAACCCTTCTCTTAGTTCATCGAATCGCTGGACATACTTTTGATATATATGTCAAAGTTGAATATAATTGTGTGCTTTGTTTGGGAAGTTGTCTCAGAAAGGTATTATATACTGTAACTTACGAATTTGCTATCATATTTTTAATTCTCCCCAGACTCTGTCAACTACGTGGAAGCCGCCTCCTGCAAATGGCTGTGCTGTTGGGCTTCTTATGGGAGATAAGGTACTTGCGTCTCATTCTATTCTGCAATGTCTTCTGAGGAAGATTTAAATACAATCATGCCTTGAAATTAACTTCCTCCAGAGATGTAGTTTGTTTAGGATTTTTAATTTCACGATTTAGGTTTTTGATTTGGGATTATTGTATTGTTACTCTGGTATTTAGATATTTTGGTATAACTTGGATTATCTTTTTCAAGCTTTAGATCAGGAATATGTATTAGGTTGTTTAGCTTTATTGGGCCTGTTAATAGGCATTCAGTGTTAAAGTTCAGAGGCTTTTGATGATTTATATACAATTATCAATTAAGAGTATCTAGATTTGAATCGAAGGAGCGCTCTGTGCCTAAAGGAGCACTTTAGGTTTATGAGGAGAGTGAGCATTCTTGGATATTTTTCCTACATCGTACAACTCCTCAAAACATAATATAAAAAGTTGAAAGAAAACAATGGAATGTCACCTTAGAAGATAAAAGATAGAACCTGATCTTGTAAAGATTCTTAACAGGTTATATGTGTTGGATTCTCGCACGAACAACCCAGCTAGCTTGACTTACTCTTGCTTATCCACTCATTATTTATATATAATTACATGTAGCATTTAAAATACTTCAGAATTGTGACCCATCATATTTCTCTTATCTTCAACTTTGTGATTCATTTATGTCTCATGTCTTCTTCTCTCTTCTGAATTCTGATAACTTTAAGGTTTCATGGATTTTATCATTGTTATACTCAAGTTGCTTGTATAGAATATTTCAGAGTTCTAACCCACTGTTATTATCTTCAATTTTATTTTATGATTTATGTCTTCTTATTTCTTCTATTAAGATGCAAGATATATGAATTGCATCATGGTGATACTTGTTGATTTTAATTTCTGAGAAATTTGTAAATTTGACTGTCTGTGTCTTGGTTGCAGTTGCACCTTCATCCAATTCATGCAGTTGTGCAGCTCCGACCATCACGGCATTATCTCGATTCTGGGGGATCAGAAAAGAAAAATGTTGCTACGTCAAATAAGCAGGTATTGTGTTAGTTACAGCTAAGTAGAAAAGACTACACAGGTGTAAGCTGCAGTTGTAATTTTTGCCGGATAGCACTAATGTCTTGATAATCTTGAAATATTTTTCTACACACCTTTTACAACAACAATAACTAAGTCTTACCCTCCCACTATCATGGATCAAACGACACCATCTATCATCAATCATGTTGATATGCAAACTGTTGTCCTCTAAATCTTCCTTAATTTGGTTAAATGTTGTGTTCGACTTGTCCAATGTGTATGATTCTTCATAGAGATTCAAATACAAGTTGTGAAATGTAGTTTAACAAACCCCTTATATTCACACATGCTGGGTGATTGTACTCCCCCCTCATAAGAATATGAGAAGCCAAAAATGTTCAATTGCTGTTGCATGCTTGTAGGAACATTGCCTTTTCTGTTCATATTTTCAATTTAATTATTCAGTCATTAGCATCTTTGTTCCATCTGTGCCATCTCTAATTACATGTTTTGTTATCTCATCATAGGGATAGTTTACAAGCAGTCTTGTTGAAGGACCACCAAACTCTTCCTCAGTTTAATTTTGTATTATTTTCTTTCTTACTATCTATCAAGTTGTTGTTTTCTTCAAACCTAATGTGTGCCGTGATATTATGCCATCGACTGATTTTTGGAGCCGACCCAACCTAGTGGGAAAAGGCATTTGTTCTTGTTGTTTTTGTTGTTGTCGTCGTCGATCTGCAATCTGTCAACACATGGGCATCCATTTAGCTAATTGATTTTGTTTCTTTGTTGCAGAATAAGCAGACAACGCCTTCAATGGAGCAAAAGAGTGATGGTGTGCCTTCAATTGAGCAAAAGAGCGACAGTAATCAGGTGTAACTGTTGTTAAAACAATAATCTAATTTAAATATAGCAGTTTTTGGTCATAATGGGGTTATGCTGTATTTTTAAATGATCATGGTATGCATTATGATTTGTGAACTGGATATAACTATGTCTACTAGTAGTCTTGTTATACCAACATGCATATGGCAGTTTACTCTCATATAGTCTGTTGTCATTTTCACTTCAACTAATAAACATGAGAGAATATGAAACCATTTTCTATTACAAATTTTGAAAACAGATTTAGCATTTTAAGAAACTATGAAAATGCCAAAACATTGGTTTCGATGCATTCTTCCTAACATGTCTTCCATGAGTCTTCCATCTCCTTGTTAGCAAATTAAAATGAACATAAATTTCATAAAATGAAATTGGAAATATTTTAAGAAAGTAAGAGGGAGCTCTCCTGTTTTTACTTTTTATTTTCCCTCCTTTTTTAATTGGTCTTTTTCTTTATCTTGTGCAGTGTTGGGTTCCTCTCGAGTACCATGGTTGCAAGAGTGATATCTCATCTAGATATTTTCAGCAAATGGTTACACACGAAAGTTCTCCCATAAACTTTGAAATGAGCACGTAAGAATATGCCCTTTTATTCTTTTGTACTCTTCTGTATGAATCTGTAAATTTATTATGCTTGTCAATATTTGAATGGTTCAAGGTTTGACTACATTGCTACAATATGTCCTGGAGTGAGCAGCAACACTTTAGCTAAAGGTCCTTCTAAAAGGTAATGTCTTCCTTTAATAGAAGCGGTCATCTTTATTTTTTGCCCTTATTTCTAATTAAAAATTTGCCTACTCTCTGTTGTACCACTCTCTCTCTCTCTCTCTCTCTCTCTCTCTCTCTCGTTGTATTCCTCTCCTTGGTTTTATTTTTCTTACAATGCCATATTGATTTTGTTCAGGTATCTTCTATCATTGCCGGTGGAAAAGCGTCTTCAGACATTGCTGATTGAGGTTTGTAGCATCATTAGTTTGACCTTGATTTCTTGTTGTTATTGAGAGAGGATATTTATAGCCAACACTCTGCATCTTGCTTTTTATGCTTGTCTATTGTTGATTGCATCCTTTTTTTTTCCTTTTCACTTGACATATATATTCCATCCCTGATTCAACTATGCCTTGTGTGTGTGTTTTAACTGTTAAGCTTAGACACATTTCTCAGCAAATATCTTAACATGTGCCAATGTTCTCCGTTCACAAAGATATCAAGAACTGAAGTTTCTGCTTTCTGTTCAAAAGTCATTTGCATTTTGTAAAGCTGATACTAGGTTTATGGGCAACATGTCATTGATATTTTTTTATTTTTTAACAATTTATGTTTTAGAATAATTCTGTTGGTAATAGTTTTCCTTTTAAATTAATTATTATTTTTTATTTTTTTTTGGTTTTCTTGTCTCTTTCGAAGTATAATTGAAATATCAAGAGGGAGGGAGAGTTCTTATTTTTGTATCTTTTACGAGTTTAATTTTCATACATTTTTTATGTGTGTGACTTTAAGAGTGGTTATGATAAAAGTCAAACATTTTTTATGATCCAACAATTATGATTGATTGACAGTGTAAAAACTCTTTACACTACAATGTATATATGAATTAAATTCATTTTGTAATACCCTGAAGATCGAATAGAGTAACATTCCATCTATCATGTATTTTTTTTAACGTATCTAATAACAGAACAATTTATGATAGGGCCCTCCACTTCACCGTTTTAGTGCTATCAAGCACTTTGCTCCTGAATGCTCTGATGACGAACTGCTGAGTGTTCTAGAGAAGCAAGCACAACTGCTGCGGGGTTACTGGGTTCCAAGAAGTAGCTTGCTGTATCCTACGGGCGGTATAGAAATGCTGGCAAGAAATTATATCCTTGTAAGGTTTCACAAGAGTTTGACAGTTAAGTCTGATGAGTTGAGAAGGCTCAGCGGCGGTGAACTTGGTAATCGCATGAAACACTTTGTGATGCAATTTGCTTTGGAAAAGTTTGATCTAAAATCCAAAGAAAATTATTGGAAGTTCAAAGAGCTTCCTGATGAGTCCTTCATAAAAGAATTTCCAATTGTTGTTAAAAAACAAGAAGAAATTTTTAAGATCTTGGAAAATGAGGTAAATGGTATTATCGGTACTATTGGAGGAAAAAAAAAACTTAAAAGCGCTATAACAAACAGTGGTGTCAACAATGCTCTTGTTACATCAACAAATTCTGATCCACGGGCAACAAATTTGGGTGAAGATCCTCCTAGGAGCATGACCATGTCAAGTGAAACTCGTCATGCTCTGCCAATTGCCCTCAAGAAGCTTTTTCAAACTCACAAAGTTTGCAGGTACGTTTTCCCATTTATAAATGATAAAATTAAGCATCTTTAGATATTCCTTTAACTGTACAACTTCCTAGATTGATTGTTATTACTCCTAGAGCATACAACTTCTTAGGTTAGTGCTTACTTATTAAGCTTTCAATGCATTTATTGTAAAACCATTATAAATACAAGGTGTGCAATCTCATTATTTACACAACAGAATTTACACAAAGTTTATATATTTTTACAATAAATAACCCCTTAGTTATTTTTGGAAGCCCAACATTGGTAGGTTAGTCCATAGTGCACTTCAACTCTCTCATGTTTCAATAGCTATGCTTTGTATTGGTCAATATGTCTAGTGGGATGTGTATTTGTTGACTGATGAACAACGATGGGTATGAAAAATTGGCGGTGCTTGGTGGGCGTACACCTATGAGGCTTTTTCCTCTTTCCCCAATTCATGTGTTTTGAAAGATCATGCCGCTTTCGAGGGAACCTATCCATGGTTGTCAAACTCGAGAGTCTAGGCAAACTCGTGTAGCCTACGTAAACTTGCAAGTGATTACCTAATATTAAAATAGCATATATAGATAATATAATACCATTAAAATAATAATAACTTACAATTTCATTTCTATAAAAAAGCAAAATTAATTTTAAATAAATAAATATTTATGATAGACCAAAAAGAAATGGTGAAATAAAAAAAATGAAATGCTAGAAAAGCAACAAACTCATATGGAGGCATGGTAGTTGTCCCTCACAACAACACTACAAACGTAAATTTACTTTCTAAATAATTAAATCAAATATTGGCTAATATTTACCAAAATTTTATGTTTTAATACTAAACTAATGTAGAATCGTAAGCTCGTTAACCACTAGTAAAACCGATAGCTTACCAATTTTATCAAGTTTTTGTGAACTCATAAGAGTTCACTAAAAATATTGTTTATATGTGAGTTGACTTGGCTTAACATCATAAACTCATATGAGTTCAAGAGTTAACTCGAGAGTTTAACAACCTTGAACCCATCCGTTATTCCTTCACTTTTGTTTTTGCTGAACAAGCTTGACCCACGATACTAGAAGTTTATTATTTTAGTTCCCATCTTGCCTATCATATCTCATTATTTTAGTTCCCATCTTGCCCATCATATCTCATGAACTGCACTGGCGGTATTGTGCAGTCGAGTTGCAGCCTCTTTCTTCCTTGAT
>Ga0209282_1000512_pt1 | contig 18824 bp, 3 predicted proteins | sample Mtrugardesep15_FD_187529 | JGI IMG/M metagenome (GOLD analysis project Ga0209282, IMG submission 187529) | Root nodule microbial communities of legume samples collected from California, USA - M. trunc garden sep15 (SPAdes) (version 2) | ecosystem: Host-associated > Plants > Roots > Nodule...
CTATGATTTGCCTATAAAAAAAAAACTCATGTTTACCTTCTGCTCTTTAAAAGGGTACTTGATTATTTGATTAGGCTTTGTAACTATATATGTCAGTGCTACATCAGTTCTATGCATTGATAGGCTGACATAGGCTGACTTAATTGCAAAATCTGTTTCTACATAAGTTCCACTTGAACTATAATTAAGGATCCAGGATTGCTTGATAGAAAACAAGTGCTGACATTAGCATTGTTATTCCTGTATATCTTGTTTCCATGAAATCACATCAGAATCGGGCCTTGCTAGAGATCATGTCCTTATCTTGTAATTGGGCAACACCTACACTTTAATTAATAACATGTCACTCTTTGACACACGTAACATATGTTGTTTCATACATGCCCATAGAAATTCTTTATGATACTCAATACAAGAGACCCGATGTTTAATTGTTAAAATATAAAAGCTGAATATTCTTACAAGTTGCTCACATAATTTCAGAGAAGCTGGTTTGCTTATAATTGTTGCCCATCGCACCTAAATCTCTAGAATTTTAGTGGTAAATCTCAGCTTGTTTATCCGTTGGCGCAGAAAATATTACTTGTGCTAGTTAAGGTGCGCTGCGCTACTTAACTAGCGCAGAAAATATTACTTGCGCTAGTTAAAGTACGCTGCGCTACTTAACTAACGCAGGGGTATTTTTGACAGCACTACAGGGCGCGAGCAAATTTTGTTGGGCTCAGAGCAGAAATCTAATTTCTCTCGACACAAATAACTTCTAATATTGATTGAAAACCCAGTTAGTAAATACTACAATTTACAAACATCATACAACCCCAACAACATTCTATAGTATAAACACCATATATTATCATATTCATACAACAATAAACAACTATGTAGCATAAATATTTAACTAATGATTTCCAAATCATAACAATTCAGATATTATTTTCTCTCAAAAATTTATCAGATATTATTTGATGAATGATCACGGTTGGTTTTTTTTCATTATAATCCTTTATTTGTATTCTTCAACTGAGAGTCCTCCTATCTCCACATTGTCGATGTGTTAAATGAGAGTTAAAATCCTCACGTTAAATGAAAAAATAGATGTTGATCAACCTAACAAATCAGTATTGCACAAAAGACTAGCAAAAATGGGAGACCGGAGTCGGTGACAGAAACATAAATATCGACGGTAAGGTGGATAAACCAAAGAATAAGAAGAAGAAGAACAATGAATAGGGTGGGTGGGTGGGTGGGTTGTGAAGTAGGGTAAAGAAAAGAAGAGAAAATGGATTTCTATCTTTCAATTTGTATTTCTTTTGTTGTTGATTTGCGTAAAAGATATGAACATTGATCCATAATGATGAAGAGATATTCAAATATGTACTTCTTTATAAAACACACGATTTGGGTTTTCTCTGTTATTTTTTATAGTTGTTTGTTCGTAGTTGAAAAAATATAACCATAATTACTTTTAAGTTTCAAAATATAAATATAATTGCAATTGCATTATTGTTAAAGACTCCTTTTGAAAATACCCAACTATAACAAAAAAACTACTATTCAAGTAGCCCTTCCTCAATCTTAACCATTGAATAGTTTAGAAATAAAATCAATGGTGAAAAGCTCATTTTTTACCACACAAAATTGACTTTTGTACCTTAAATGCCACCTTATAAAACCAGCTCTATAGTGATGAACAACATGCAGTCAACAAACAACATACTTAAATTCTTTTTCACCAACTAATATTGAAAGAAACACACGACCCACTAATGAAAATTTATATAAATTTCAATATGCTTCATAGAGGAAATAATTAACTTCATAAAAGGCGCAAATTTGATGATAGCTTATCAGAAACTTTTCTTTTATTAAAAGAACCTACCAAAGTCAATCAAAATAATTAGTATTGCCTATGAATCTGTAAAGACTATTGCCCAAGACACCAGAAACACCATCGAGCTGTTGGCATAAGAAGAATCATGGACAAACATAACATCATTTGTATGAATTATATCCAATCCATACAATAAACAAATCGACCTGTACAGCACAAAAAGATACTTGTATGTGTTCTTTACACAGTAACTTCAGCCTCTAATTTTCTTTAAATCACGGATTAGTATATAGATAGATACTCCATAATCCATTTGAGGGTGCAGAGATTATCAACAGTGGAGCGGAGCCTGCTATAGAGATGGTGAAAAGAAACCTGTTATATTGAAGAATACTAGGGATGTCCAGTATGCTAAACAGCTAGAGTCTATATAGCTAGGGGTTAACAAAGTGTGTGAACTTTGGTTAAATTTCTGATGCATGAAGCCAAACCTGAAAGAATCTGGAAGCCCAATAACTTTACATCTATAAAATGAAAAAGAAGCAAAAACTTATTTCTTTATTGCAATGCATGGCATAAGCCAATTTTAAGGATGCTTCTGATGAACGGATGCATGAGATAAAAAGAAAATTATGAAACTAACCTCCCAACAACCAAGATGCAGCTTATGCTTTGCTAGATTTTGTCCAAAAGAAGCCCTTCTTTTTTGTAGGTTGACTATCTAACATGGATCTGGAACCTTTTGATCCAAAGGTAAAGTGTCGTCTCAGAAAAGGTTTCCCGAAGGAGCTTTTCCCATGGGAACTGGAGTCCATCTGAGGACCTTTACCTTTACCTTTACCTTTGCCTTTACCTTTAGGTTCTCTCACTTTAAAGCTATCAATCACAACAGAATCATTATTTTCAATATAATATTCAATATCACCGTCCTCAGCCTGGTTCTTCGGTGTCTTGTTTCTAGCCTTCAAATCCATTTCAGCTATCAGAACTTTTTTGGCCAGCTTCATAGTTTGTTTCTCACCAAAACTGCAAACTGGGCAAGCTGGATCGTACTTATTAATATCAGATGTCATATTCTCCAAACATTCAGCATGATAGACGTGTCCACAGATAAGAACAGCAACTACAGAAAGGTCGCTATTTGAATATGTATTTTGGGTGCTCCAAGGAGACTTCTCCTTTAGAACCTTTGAGCAAAAGCTGCATGTTCTCAAATCAACTGGTGAGGCTGAAAACCAACTACTGGATCTAACTAACCTTTCACGGTTCGAACCAAAGGACTCACTATCAAGTGACCATCTTTGTCTTTGTGGAGTTCCCATCAGCTCCGGAAAGCCAGGTGGTACAGTAGACCAACCATCTGAAGATCCCCCACGGGAGTGCATTCCTGATCCGTTGCTCCAAGATAACACGGGTCTTTCCTCAGACAGAGAGAAGCTGCCGGGCGACTTGTAGGCTTGCCTTTGGATATCAGAAGTTTGCCATAACGGCTGGTGTCCTGGGGAATGGCCGGTACACCTTGATGGGGTAAAGCTAGGTGGAAGCATGTGAGATTGGGACGATAAAGGAGATGCTGACAATGAAGTTGAACGTAATGGTGGTTTTGTAGGTGATGGCCAAGATGCTAACGATGATTCTCCCAACCCATTTGCCTAGAAAGTGATTTATTAGTGAGGAGAGCGTCAAAGAAACCACATACCAACAACTAAGCAAAAATGTAATATGAAAAAATTCTGCATTATAATAACCTCACCTGTTGCATGCTCACATCAATAGAAACAGATCGTGAAATAAATAGATCTGCAATACGCATGAATAACCATGTCAGATACTAAAAAAGAACCAGTTGACAGAACAATAGACCGTTATTGGATCAGTTACATAGTGTCATACCACACTTAAATTTTAATAAGAAATAAATCTTTGCAGAATTGACACCCAATATGGAATGACGAGTTCAAATTTTAGCAGAGAGGTTTAGATGATCAGATTTAATTGAGAAATTAACATAAAGAATGGACTTTCATCAGCACCATCATGATTACAAGTTTACAACCAATTTTACTATTTTGTCCTGCTTATTTGATGTCAACCTCTTATTTGAACCAAACAAGGCTCTGATATCTTCTTAGAATTTGAGTTTGGGCTTAACCCGCAAAAACTAACTTTTGGGGTGAGCGTTGCCCCTCCATTTATAACTACTCCCTTTGTCCCATATTTAGTGTCACTTTAAGTTGTACTCCTTCCGTCTTATATTCAATATCTCATTTGTAACATCTACTTGTCTCGTATTAAATGTCACATTAATTACTTTTTTTTACTAATATACCCTTATTTATTGCATCTCAACTACTCCACTAACTACTATTAATAAGGGTACTTTAGTAAATAAAGCTTGCTTTATGTATCATATAAATAACTACACTCGATATTCTTAAGTAGTGTGCATAACCTTGAAAGACAACCAATATGAGACGGAGAGGGAGTATCAATTTCCAAATTTATCCTTATTAACTATTGAGTGTTAAGTGTTAACTATTGTCATAAAATTCACAGTGGAGTATAATTGACTTGGGAGTGAAACATATGGTATTAATTTGGGAGTAGAATTGAATTCAAATAATTAATGCTAAATAGAAAATATGAAGTAACACTTATTTTGGAACATTTTTATTTTGCTAATAGGACCTTTAATAAGAGATGGAGGGAGTATTATTCAAACCATGTCACACTCCAACGTGGGACTCTCAACAAGAACTTATCAATATAAGTACTAAATTAATTGCTAATTTTCAACTTTTCTACTTCATATTTGATAGATTACAAGATAGGAGTATATTTGAGAAGGCATCACCCTGTCTCAAAATTTCTTGTATCACGGTTTACTAACTTTATATCTTTCACATGTATCTGTGACTATTAGTGTATAATGGCTTAGAAATTGAACTAGGTCCAACTCAACTCCACAAAGACTGAACTAGGTCAAGCATGGCCCAAACATTATTAAGATCACATTGTTTGTATTGCTAATCAACGTGTGATCTCAACACACCCTCTCACCGCTGGACTGGACATCTAAAGCATGGATAAATATTGGTGGTCCATTAACAACATCCTCTCACATCTACAACTAGACATCTAGAGGGTGGACAAGTTTTGGTGCACCAATAACATATCTACAAATAAAGGAATATCTTGACCATATTTCTAGTCAATGTGGGGTCTAAACAGGATGAATTGTAAAATAACTGATACAAAATACAACTCTAAACAATCCAAATCACATAGGTCCACAGTTAAATCTAGAAAGCTAACTATGTGAAGGTTACCTGAAGTTGAATCTCTAACATTTGCACCAGTCCCTTCAGAAATTGGGGATTTTTGGCATGTATTCAGTTGACAATTCGGCGCCGGACTTCCATTCTCTAACACACGTCCTGATTCATTTTTAGTCTCTGATCCACCATTCCTGCTATTACCATCAGAAAACCAGTTTATAGAAGTGTCTTCGCCAGCTACACGTCCTCGATGATCCCAACGAAAGCTCCATGTCGGAGAATTTCGAATATTTCGAAGCGAATTCTCATTAGTCGGTCCACTTTGTACAGTTTTATCTCGGGCAGAAACAAAACAAGCATTACCCATTGTGAAGTAGCAACAGTTTTCAGCTTCTTAAACTAAGATAGCCACCAATTGCATCCAAAAATACAGGTCTACACCATTTACTCAAACAAAAAACACCTAGCCTGGAACAGTGATGTAAAAGGCATATAATCAAATTGCAACTATCAATACCATGCCGATCAAAATCTGAAAGAAATAGTCCAAAACAAAATATCATTGTTACTCAACCGGTGTATTCTCACTAAAGTTAAACACAATTTCAATTTAAAACACCCCGCAAAAAGAAACAGAACACATAATTTATCATCCTATAGTTTTTAGCCGCCAATTATCCAGGGACACCAAACTAACTAATCAACTTTTACTTATGATGAAAAGTTTAGGTGAGTTGGGTACCGGGACACACCAGAATCAACACAGACCTCAATGCTTGAAAAGCACCCACCAATCACACCAGCGACGGTAATTGAACTCACGCCCTTGTGGCATATGGGCCAACTCTTTACCTACCTAAACAAACCTTTGCCGGCTGACTAATCAACTTAAAACTAACAAACACAAACAAAAAAACACAACTAGAAAAGTGATCCATAACGATGAAACACAACAATGAGTACTAACCTAAAATCAGCGGAAAATGATTGGGAAAAACAAAATGGAATGAGATGAATCTGGTAGACAGTGAAAAGAGTGAATATATATATATATATATAAATAGAGGAAACATAGGATCCCAAAAAACATGAGACATTAAGCTCAGTCAGAAAGAAGGATCCGAAATAGATGCTGAAAAAACGGTATTCAAAGTCAAGACCCACAAAAAAATGATTTGAATTAATATTAACGAAAATGAAATTAAGTGCATAAACATCATCATGGTTTGATTGGGATACATAAATATGGTTATACGAAAATAAATCAGCGAATACAGAAAATCATCGTATATGAGTTGAAAACTCGCGTACCTATTGATTAATGAAATCACAAAGCGCCACGTCGTCTCTCTAATATATGTATGCAGAGAAAGAGGGCGCGAAGAAGAAGAAGAGAAAGAGAAGAGAGTGTTTGGGACGGTTTGTTTGTTGTGAGCAAACCCGTTTAGGACTCTACCTCTTCAATGTTTGCTTTTGCTGCCTCCAGGCTCCCACTTTACTCTCTTCTCAATACACAACTTTGGACCCACTTCCTTGAAGAAAAAATACTTTGGTCCCACTTATAATGTCTCTCAATAAAAATAAAAAAACAAACAAACCAAAGTAATTTTCTATATTTATTTAAAAAAAAAAGTAATTTTGTTTGATAAATCATATCTCAACTGATAAAAATATCGAAATTATTAAGCCGAACGTTATGGTTAGAGTTCGAACTCCGATATCTCCACTATATATATAGAGTTTATGATGATAGCTTTGTCATTTCGTCTATATACCAAACAAAAATGCAATTTTGTATTGAAATTATAAAATTTATATTTTCAAAAGTATAATTACATCAAGTGTTTAATGTTATTTTCTGTATATTTGTTTTTCTAACTAATGTCATGTTGACATTTGTTAGCAGTTTTCTTAAAAAAACTTTACTCCCTTCTCAAAACACAACTTTGGACCCACTTCCTTCAACAACAAAAAAAAAACTTTGGTCCCGCTTATAATGTCTCTCCATGAAAAATAAAAAACAAACAAAAGTTATTTTGTATAATTTAGTTGAAAAAAAAATGATTTTGTATTAATTTTTTTTTTTTATACTTTCAACTGTTTAATTATTACATCAAGTGTTTTATATTATTTTTACTATATTTGTTTTCTTAACTAATATCATGTTAGACATTTATTAGCAGTTTTCCTAAAAAGTTCAAGGCTTGTTTACAAAATAATATGTTTGGTCAGTTGATAACCACAAAGATAATAATATTTAATGACGGAGGTTTGAATCTAATTCTCCATTTTTACACTTAAAGTATGTGAAATCACTAACTAGGACACTTCAAGAAAAAAAAATGATCTTATTTTTTATATGATCTATTTTTTGTTATAAATGAAGTGCCAAATACAGCTTAAAATACACATATATAAACATAAATGTTTGGATTCGAATCGGATGAAAGTGTTTAGTCGAAGAATATTTTTGAAGTTTTAGTATGTTGTGTAAACACTGAATTTTGGTATGACAGTCAATAATGGGTTTTGCTTACCCCACCCTCATTCCCGACGTTCCAGTAAAAATCCAGATCCCTTTATTCTTCGTTGGGTTGAAATTTAGGTTTTTATCCCGCCTTCGAGAATGATCGTGTTTCCCCCACCTCGCATCCACCTCTACAATATGCATAAAATAATAAAATTTAAAAAAACAATCCTACTTTTTATGATTAATATACTACAATTATTAAAAAAAATGTTATAAAAATATATTTTCTATTGGTGGAAGATTAAAATTTATAATATATAAACCACAAATGGATTTGTCTAAATGGTAAGAAACTTGAGTCTCTTAAATAAGTGGTCGGCGTTTTAATCTCTGATATTCGAATATGGATAAAATTTGGTTTGAATGGGAGACTCCGCCTTGTGTACTTCAAAGATTCTCTAACATAGATTAGTCATCGCTAACGGTAGTGCAAACTCTGCATTTACATATATAATATATAGCTTAATATTAGATAAAATGAATAAGCATAATTATATATATAAAAAAAATATTTTGACAAACGGGCGGGTGATGGGAGGATATAAATAACCCATTAAACATTGAGAAAAACCTGCATATGCACTCGATCAAATTGAAGTTTAACCAAAAAACAAAAGTGAATACGAAGGGATCTAGATTATGTTACAATTGAATAAAGACGTGACTCGTGAGTGCCATGAAATAAATTGTGTTCCACTTGAATTTCCCTGTCTCAAGTGAAGTGCCAAACTATGGCCTTATCACCAATAGTATCACGTTTGTGTTAAAAGTAAACAACTTGTAAGACTAGATTGAAAAACATGTTGTTCCATGATCATAGGAACTATCCTTAGCTGAGGAAAAGTTAGTCGAGTGCAAATACAGTTGAATACGAGTTACTGAATTCGTCAAATCTTTTGAAAATTAATGGAGATTCATGAAAGTCGTTGAAGTGTTAGAATCAGTAAAAATTCAGTGGAAGTGAAACTTAGACAATTGAACAATCAACTCATGTTTGATATTTTTAGTGTCACTAATCATAGTAGCTATGAACATTAAAGCACATTATGTGGAAGCTGTACAGTGCACACACATGGATGGAAAAAAACAAGAAATGCCGTGAAAGAAAGAAAATCAAATCAAATTTGTAGTCACATATTTCCAATAGGATTTTATAGGCCACATTGTTTTGGCCTTTAGGATTAATGTTTGTCTATAAATATTAAATTTGTAGATTTTTTCAACATAAACAACTAACCAAACAAGTTTTCTTTTTCAAATAATCTTGCGGTTAAAAGTTAATTTTTTAAGATGAATAAATCGTCTTAGGGTTTGACAACTTCTATAATTTATTTCAAATCATTTTCATTTTCCTTAAGTTTTAAATTAATTGGACGGCAAACTATTTTATTTTACGGAATATGGACGGCAAACTAGTAATATTAGAAGTTTTTTTTTTTAAGGAGTAATGTCTGAGTTGATGAAATTAAGATGAAGGTCATAAATGCATTTTCACCATACTTGGGTCCCTGCCACATAGAGCGAGCTGAATCACTGTCAATTCAACCGCCAAAAAGTGTCATGCGTTGGTGAGAGATGCCATGTACTAATCCATCTTTTAATTCTGAAATAAGGTAAAAATCAATCTTATACCTAAGAATTTTATCATTATTTAATGTTAAGACTTAAGAGCTACTACTATTTAATCCCTAAAAAAAAAAAATAGCTACTACTTGACAACCACTCAAGTTGTTCTATATTACATGAAGGAATTTTGTTGCAATATAAAAGAAGCGTCTTTAAAAGATCCTACCATTAATTACCATATCTATGGTAGTTAGAATCGACAATCAATGACAAATCATTCAATATTTTTTCCACTTTATGAGATAGATGGTACCTCCACGATTAAGTACAAAAGTTTCAATATTCTAAACTGATTTCGCCGGTGTATGTCATGTTTTTTTCCTCCATAATCTAAACTATAAAAAAATGAGAATTGTGTTGGTGGAGAATGTTACGTTTCTCTCTCTTTTATTTTTACGGTCCAAATAATATATTGTCTTTTTTTTTAGGGAAAATAATATATTGTGTCAAATCTCAACAAATAATGAAAAATACTTTTTTTTTGAAGGAAAAATAATGAAAAATACTTAGTTGAGTTAGCTTTTCAGCTTCATTGTTCTTTGTTGTTTTTTATTTTCATCAATTCATTTTCAATTTTATTACAAATTTGGTTCATGGTAGAATATCTCTTCTCTGATAGAATTATTTGTTGAGTTAAATATTGCAATCTCTAAAACATAAAAAAGAAGTAAATTTCATGCACAAAATTTTAATGTTGGACATTTGGTAAAACATCATTGTTAACCATAGTGTATATCTATACACTTAATTATGAGCAAAATAATAAAAATAACTCTTTTTTTTATTGAACTCCATTTCATTTTTGAAAAGGATTAGTTTTTTTTCATTTTCATTTCTACTTTTACCCTCTTTAATTCAACCCGGACACCATATATAAAAATCATATATAGAAACAAAATTGAGTACAATACTCATAATCTTTACTTATATTTGCCATAATTTTTTCTTCCTATTTTAACCCTTCAATTTTTCAGAATTTTTTCCACGATCAAGTTTGAGGCTTATTTTCTATATGATGCAACATTTTCGTTGATTATGTAATATTCCTAATTCGGACCATAAATCATTTTACAAATTTTATATTATTCTTTTGATTGCGAGTGATCACCTTTTATATTCTTCTCCAATTCACTGTTGGATGTTAAAATTAGCAATGTCATATCATCAAATATAATTCTACATCATTAATATAATATATTTTGCCATTAAAAACAAAATCTACATCATTAATGAATATGACATAAAAAAAAAAGCTCAAAAGGAGTTGTCGAAAAAAATTATGAAATTTGTGAAATATGGGGACTAAAATGCCAAATTTCAAAATAAGAAGACTGAATTTCGGTTTCAATAGGGAGACAAAAAAAATATACTTTCACTTAAAAAAACATTAACTTAAGAAATCTATGTAAACTTAATTCAATTGATAAAAATATTGCTGTAGAAATAAGTCGACGTTCGAACTATAAATTCCTCACTTATTCACCTTAAATGTGAATTTTTAATCAATAAACTATTTAGAGTTTAGAATGATAACAAGTTGCCTCGTGTCAAATTCAAATTTGGAATTACCATTAAAATTCCTGGAAATTTGTTGTTTATGCAGTGTCACTCAATTTTAGAAATTATTTTTGCATCTGTGCGTGGAGTATTTTTTTACCAAGTTTAAATCGAAAAAGTGTGGTAGACTAAGATGATAACGTTTTTTATGCTTAAAGGCTTAAGGTGTGGTAGACTTACCCGCTTGCTGGACTCACGTTATTTCTGTACTTAACCTAACCATGAGTTCACCATTTAAGCATGAATGAAAAAGACCTATACGACTTGCTACTATTTATTATATATATACAAACCCATCCTCATTTCATTATATCAAGCAAAAAACAAGTGAATACCTATAAAGAAAAAAGCAACACAAGTGAATAAACAAGCATGGCTAGGTTCCTTAATCGTATTCAAATGTTTGCAGCTTTCTTTGCTACCGTTCTCCTTGTAACTTCAGGCAAGTGACACTAAATTTAACCTATCACATTATTTAATCATTACATCGTATTTTATGAGATCATTTAAGTATAATATAATTGTTTATTTAATTATGTAAATGGACATGCAGGTTTTTCGGACGAGAAGGAACCAAAACCAAGCAAGGCATGTTTGCGTATCAGTGACACATGGCCTCATGCAAGATGCTATCATTCTGCGGTATGCAGTCATTACTGCCAGAAAGTAGAAAATGCAATCTCAGGACAATGTGTTTTCTTTTTCAAGAAATGCCAATGCCAATTCTGTGACGAGGAAGAGAAACTCTCTACATAAACTGCATGACCAAAGACGTACTAATAAGATGGATTCCTGCGTTCTATTCAAGGGGATTTAAGTCACATTTCATAGCTGTTTAGTCTTTTGAATAAATATTTCTACAATTTCATCAGTTTCTAGTCTAAGAATGATCGATCATATTGCATCCAGCATACATTTCTTGTCTAAGTTCATTTCCTTTCAATAAAATAGTTTTTTCACAATTTTGAAGTTGTGATTGATCTATATAATATCTTCATCATTCTTAAAAGTTATTGTTATGTGTGTTATAGTTGGAGCATATATTTGATGATTTGTTTGTACTAATGGTGACTTTGGCTTAAAGTCAATATTCTTCCATCGATAAATTAGAGCTAATTGACACAACAAAATTTAATTTACGAAAGACGAAATATGAGGACTTAAATTTTAGGCAACAAAGTTTCAAGTGTGGAGGAGGAGCTTATAATTTGCTAACTAGTGAGCTACTACTACTATTAGTTTTGCTATAATTGTACTTCACTTGGACACCCCTAACAATTAATCCAAGCCTTAAGAGGAGAATGATAACTAGTACTCTGAGGGCAATGGTTAAGCTTATAAAACAAGTAAGTTTTTATGAAAAAGTTGTGTAATAATTACTTTATCAAAAATAACATCTTATATTTTCAAAATAAATTTTTTATTAATAGATTATTTAACTATTACCTTTAGGGCACCGGTTAACAAGACTCTAACTATAATTGTGACACATGCTTCAATAAGGATGAGAGTCCTAGTGTTATTAGACAACCGATTCAAAAAGTTACGATCATACCAACACAAACATTTCATCCGAACTTTGCAGTTAAATATATTTAGACAAGAGTTGTAATGAGATGAGTGATCTAATGTGGTTCTAACTTTGATTTCATGGGATTAACTTGAAAAATATATAGTTATTTGAGAATAAATAAGCACATTTTTTCTTCTTTTTAAGGGAAAATAAATAAGCACATTAAACAAGCAATTGAGAATCAGAAGAAATAAATATACCCATTTATAAGTATATCCCATTTTTGGAAAGAAAAAAAATACTAGTATAAGGATAAGAAAACTGAAGCATACGTAGCAATTGAATCTTTGTCCCTGTTGTTTGTGCAATGGTAATGGTAGCATTGGTTGAGTATGGAAGTAACAAGCATGTCCCAAGCTCTGCAACTTCACGCTCAATTCCTAAAATCCGAACCCCGAAATCAACGAAACTTCTCAAAGCTCTTCACTTTCGCTGCTCTATCACCTTCCGGCGACCTCAACTTCGCTCGTCTTCTTCTCAACTCCAACCCATCTCTCAACTCTTACTACTACAACACCATCATTCGTGCTTATTCTCATAGTTCCAACCCTACCCATCATTTTCAAGCACTTTCTCTCTTCATTTTCATGCTTCAACCACACACTTATTCCCACAATGTACCCAAACCAGATAACTTTACTTATCCCTTTGTTTTGAAGTGTTGTGGACGTTTGAAACTTACCCAACAAGCAAAACAGCTTCATGGGTTGATTAAAAAGATGGGTTTTGGTTATGATTTATATATTCAAAACGCGCTTATCCACATGTACTCTGAAATTGGTGAATTGGGTATTGCACGTCAAGTGTTTGATAGAATGTCTCATAGAGATGTGGTTTCTTGGGCGTCTATGATTGATGGTTTTGTTAATCACGGTCTAACTGTTGAGGCAATTCAGTTGTTTGAGAGAATGTTGGAAGGTGGAGTGGATGTCAATGAGGCTACGGTCATTTCTGTTTTGAGAGGTTGTGCGGATTCGGGGGCGTTGAGTGTGGGGAGGAAAGTGCATGGGATTGTGAAGGAGAAGGGGATTGATTTGAAGACTAATGTTTGTACTGCGCTTATTGACATGTATTCGAAATGTGGGTGTTTAGAGAGTGCAAGGGATTTGTTTGATAATGTTTTGGATAGAGATGTTTTTCTTTGGACTGTGATGATTTCTGGCCTTGCTTGTCACGGGATGTGTAAAGAAGCTATTGAGTTGTTTGCGGAAATGGAAACTTGTAATGTAAAACCCGATGAGAGGACAATTACGGTGTTTTTATCAGCGTGTAGGAATGCAGGCTTGGTTCGTGAAGGTTACATGTTTTTCAATGATATCCAAAAGCGTTACGGTATAAAACCCACGATTCAACATTTTGGTTGCTTGGTGGACCTCCTTGCAAGAGGAGGGTGTTTGGAGGAAGCTGAAGATTTCATTAATGCAATGCCAATGAAACCTGATGCAGTCCTTTGGAGGACTTTGATATGGGCCTGCAAAGTTCATGCAGATACAGAAAGAGCCGAGCGTTTGATGAAACACCTTGAGCTGCAAGGTATGAGTGCAAATGACAGTGGAAGTTATATACTTGCTAGTAATGTTTATGCGTCGATAGGGAAGTGGTGTGTTAAGGCAGAGGTGAGGGAACTAATGAATAAAAAGGGACTGGTAAAGCCAGCGGGGTCTAGTAGGATTGAAGTTGATGGTGTTGTACATGAATTTGTGATGGGAGATTATGATCACCCTGACGCAGAGAAAATCTTTACCAAATTGGATCAGATGGTAGAAAAACTGAGAAAAGAAGGGTATAATCCAAAAGTATCAGAGGTAATGCTCGAGATGGACGATGAGGAGAAGGCCATTCAGTTGCTTCACCATAGTGAGAAGCTAGCTCTTGCCTATGGATTGATCAGGACATGTCCTGGGTCAAAAATCAGGATTGTGAAGAACTTAAGGTCTTGTGACGATTGTCACAAGTTCATGAAACTAATCTCTAAGGTATACCAAAGAGACATCATAGTGAGAGACAGAATTCGTTTCCATCATTTCAAAAATGGAGATTGCTCTTGTAAGGATTATTGGTAGCATGGAATTGTCCTTGGGTTGAATGTTGTAAGGTACGTTGCAAGGAGATATACTTGTTTTTCGTCGTGAAGTACTCGCCTTCATGTATGTTATCACATTCTATTCTTTAGTTATAGACATTGCTACTTGATAATGGATTAAGTTGTGCCATTCGATTTACATTTTTATTAGATTACTTGGTAACAGGTCATTAAGAACTTCTACTATCATATTAGTATATTACTATTCTGAAAGTTTGATTTTTGTAATGACTTGAAGACACAGAATCAGATAATAATGTCAAAAAAATTTACATTTAGAATGGACTGAAGTTATACTTTTTTATCATTATTGTACTCTTATTCTTGCGTCGTATTCATATTGAGATAACAATATGAAGCGTTGTGCTCAACAAAATTAGATTGAATGCTTTATAATAAGTTGTTTAGGTTTATCGCATCACATAAGTTTGAACTTAATGTCTTACAAACTGTCAAAATCTCTTTCCCAGTTGTCCTTATCCTTTCTTTTTGGCATCTACATTTGGTTTTTAAAAATAACGATTGAATTGCACGGATAATGTATCTGCTCAGAATTGGAGATTCTTCCCTTTTGCTACTTAGCCAACTTTATTGAGAAATTTATTAATATAAAATTGACAAAAATTGACACAGTATAATTACAATCGAGCTTCATGGACTCATTTTCCTTTTCATTGCTCCAGTACCTTTGCAGAATCCAATTTCATATTTTAGCCTGAGCGGTAGGATGCCAAATCAAACACAAGCAGAACAATGTATTATTTATTAAGAAACCAGAACTATTACATAAGATAATCCTTGTAATCCCGGAGCTAATGCTCCTCAAAGAAGAGATGAATCTTCTTTCAGAAGAAAAAAAAAAAGAGATGAATCTCTCTGCCCAAACCAAAAGGTCTCTAACAGTAATGATGCTTGAATGATCTCCCTCTTCTCCTCCCTCTCCTTATATTCCCACTCTTATCCTAACAACCTGCCACATGATACAACTCCTCTCTAACTTCCCTATTCTTTTTTTTTGGGGGGGGGGGAGGGGGGGGAATAGCAAATGTTAGTTGTTAATGTTAGTTTTTTTGTTGTGAGTGGGGGTCGAACTCACAACCTCTTTAACTCTCCCACCCTAACCACCTTATATCTCCCCTCTAACTTCCCTGTTCATTGTAGTTGTTGGGCTTAGGCCCGAACCCAGAGTGCTATCACAGAGTTAGTCCATGTTCAGAAAACATTGAACTATTCTTATAAATAAAAAAACCTCAGACCATCATCATGGAAAAAGGAGGAATTTCGAACAACATAATATAGGATAAATTAATGTAATCTGTTTCTAATTTTATGCTATTCCCTTTAGAGGAATTCTTTGAAGATTTTGAACAGAAAAAACCGATATGAAATGACATTTGTCACCTTATATTTGTTGAGAGCAAGAGAGGGGTGGGGTAGAAGACAACAACAAGTCAACAATCAATAAAAAAAATAAAAAATATGAACTATGCAAGTTTAACATTGTTTCTAATGAAATTGTTGTTAATTGTCATAGTTTAAGCATGATTATTGTCCTAAAAATAGTTTTGCTGTGACAGTGAAGCAAACTGATTCCCCCGTGATTGTTGTTTGTAACATGGGTTTAGTTTGTATCGTGCACTTACTATTCATTCATTAAAGAAAAGCTGCTTAGATCTTTTGTTCAAAACCAAGAGTTTGAGAATAAATAATGATTATGTGAGTATTCTGTCTCGTGAACATAATAATTCTAAATCTAGAGTCTAACTGGTGGACAAATATCAATCAATTAAGGAACAGGTTACTAATTAAATTTCTATTTGGAAGACATATTACTCATAAAATACCATTTGGGGGCAAAATACCAATCAAGAACCGAATGAAACCAATTAAGGAAGAATTTATATTTAACTATACTCTCAGACATATTACTCGTAGAATTTATATTACGCTTTTTCTTTATATTTAACTACACTTGGTGCATGTTTGATACTACGGTGGCCACCATAATTTTGGTAAACTAACCGTGACACCAAACACGCACTAAGGACCAATATTGTCAATTGTCAAGCATGGTTGTGAGACTTGCGAATTAACTCGTAGATTCAGACGAGTTTATGAGTCTAGGAGACCAAAACGAGTTGACTCGCTCTCAGACTTGTTTTAGTGGTAGACTCGCTTGGACTCGGATAGACTGTTACGAGTCGAGTCTACGAACCCTTTGCGATTCTGACGATGCTGTCAAGAATTCAGAATGCTTTTAAATTCTGACATCAATCTTGTGAACTAATACATATGAAGGAATGCTCCTCTGAAGTTAAGCCTCGTTTTAAAGGATAAAGTGAGAGATGTAAAAACCATTGCTGATAAAGTAAACTGTTAATATATTTTGTCATTTATGATTAAAATAAAATTTGTAGGCTGTTTTATTAACCTCCGGGAAGTTACCATCTATATATTATAAAATGTCATTTCTTATTCATTACTACCTTGTGGCATTGAACTTGACAAACGGACACGAGGTGTTTCTAAATTGATCTGTTAAATGTTTTAAATTTATCAGAATGCTTCCAAGTTCAGGAACTTAAATAAATCAGTTCATAACTTAACCTGAATTTTGATTCCAATTGGTCTCAGTTTCTGTACTTTTTTAAGTTCATGAGACAATATTCCTTCTCAGTTTTTGAGAATTTCGCTAATTTCAATTATCCCTTATATGTTTCTGGTTACCTATATGAATTTTACAGAAATAATTTTCTTTGGTCCTCTCCCTTTCTAATGATGCTCAGCTACACCATATGTAAGAACGTTTTTAATTCATATCATATATATTGCTGTTTAACCATTTTTAAGAACATGGCATATTCTAGAGCACTCTTGCTAAATGACATCACTTTAACCTACTTCAATTAGATCTTAATTAAAATACTAAACTCCTGCCAAATGTAATCAGAGTTAGGACAACTTTTTACCAAAGCATGTGAACCATTCAATTGCATGGCTGGCCACATGCTCACCCCCCTTTCCAATAAATAATACCCCAAACTTTTAATTTTTAAACATGTAATCAAATATTCTAATCCAAAAAGAAGGCATCATGGGAGATTTCATCACCCCATGCCCCTCTTTTCTACACACCCCAGACAATATAATAACACAAGCCTTGTACATACACACCCCAGACATAGAATAATAGAATTATAAACCAGAACAGCAAAGTACACCGACTTTCATAAGTTCTGTTGTTTGTTCAAAATTAATGTCATTACATCTTTGTTCCCTTTTATTTCAGGAGCAAAAGTAAATTAAATGTAAATTTGGGTGGTTTCACCTTTTAACTTTATTTTGTCACTTAATCAAATAATGGAAACCAAGTGAGACTCACCATTTTGTAGCCAAGCCAAGCCTAGTATTACAAGCAATAGGCATGGGAATCATATCAGTTAGTATATTTTAACTCTAAAACAATTGACAAGCACCAAAAAAGTTTCTCTTCAATTGCGTATTCCAAGTTATATGCTTCTAGAGGGGAATACCAAACACATAACAAAATTTAATACAATAGGCAAAATAAGGAAATTAATCATGTATTTTTTTACTTACTATTTCTTTTGCTATCTTTTTTTAATAATAGTTCCAAATGCCATTAACCCTGATAGAAGAGAAACTTTATTATCTGATTGAAATAATATACTCTGAGAATCTTTGTTCCTTTACAGCAATATTGCATTTCTTCACATAACATAACATATAGCACTATGGAGCATCGCCAAAAGATGTATGTAATACATGCTTTCATCTGATGACCAGTAAACCAACCATTTATTTATTTCCCTTTTGTAAACTGGGAATTATTCTTCATTTGTGAACCAGAGTTGAGTGAACGATAATTAATGGGAATAGATAGGTCTGATAAGAAATAAAGCATATATGATTTTATTCCTTACTAAAGATTAAAATTGTTGATAAAATAACCAAGTGACTAAGCTCAAATGGTTAATGAATTTTAGCTAAAGATGAATAAATCAGGAGAACATGAGTTTGAATCTCAGTTCAAGCATTTATTGATCGAATTATACTTATCTTTCAACCAGACTCGGCATTGCCATAGATCGTTTCTGCCGGAAACAAAGGATTAAGACAAAAAAATACAAATAAAATAAGTTCCAAATAATATATTATAATTCTTTTTTTTTTTAGAAAAATATATATGATTATTCCTTGTCCTGGTTGAAAATTTCAAGTTATTCTCCAAAATTTATTGTCAGCCTTCCAATTGAAATATTGTTACATGCAAAGATATATATGCCAATTCAATCGTGGCCATTAAGTTTCTAACTTTTTTTTTT
>Ga0209282_1000515_pt1 | contig 18746 bp, 8 predicted proteins | sample Mtrugardesep15_FD_187529 | JGI IMG/M metagenome (GOLD analysis project Ga0209282, IMG submission 187529) | Root nodule microbial communities of legume samples collected from California, USA - M. trunc garden sep15 (SPAdes) (version 2) | ecosystem: Host-associated > Plants > Roots > Nodule...
TTTATTCTTTCAATCTTCCATCCATTGGATTAATCTAATGTTTGGATTTTATTGTTGAGAGGATTGAGAGAAAAGTCGGATTGAGAGGATCCGGATCCTTTTGAATTAGATCAAGAGATCTTTCTAAACTAGGCCACAAAAGATATGTAATCATTAATTGACTTATTGCCTTTAAGGAATCTAGCTTAAAGAGTATAGTCCCATTGTTGATCAGATAAGAGTATACCACGCCATAATTTCATACAACTTGCTCTATTTATCTTAGATTCTTGGTTATTTATCTTAAACCCTATCCATCTTCTTGAACAAGGTCACAATTTGTTGCAAGAAATGACGTCAAGTTTCTAATTTCTATACATTCTATCCAAATAAAAATCCATATTCACATATCAATTTTCTTTGTAAGCTTCTTATGCCAAAAATGTATTATAAAATTATAAATGATCGCTATATGGCTAGAAACAAGCAAGGAGACAATGAAATACCAAAGTGATCGAGACATTTATTACCTCATGTTACATTCAATCCAAAGCAAACTACTTCCTCCGGTCACATTTATAAACTAAAAACAATTTTTTAGGTTAATTAAATAACTAATGTATCTGACTTATATATAGACTAGATACGTTAGTTATTTAATGAATCTAATTTTCTTCTTCTTCTTATAAATGTGACCGAATGAGGTATTAAGTAAGAAAACTTACACAAGTTTCACTTTTATTATCGTATATGTGTATGTTTTGGTCTTAGGGTGGATAAACAATATTGAGCATCGAAGACCTAAGAGCTCTCAAATATTTCTTAGGTTTTGAAGTTCAGAAAACAAAGTGGAATATCACTATGTTAGGGAAAATACACTTTCGATATACTTCAAGATGTTACTTGCGCATTAAGTTAGTTAATAAACAAATTGTCTGTTAACCAATTTTCCATTATAGCTAGTTAAATCTCCAACCATGTTTAGTTAGATGCTTGTAACTAGTGTAGACTATAAATAGTTGTAATAAGACAATGTAAAATCCTATTTGTGATTTCACTCAATATAACTGTTAAGTTTATTCTTCTCCCAAGTTTGCTTTATTCCATCAATGGAGCTTGAGTTTCAGTTTTAATTAGGGTAAATTACACCAGGATTGGTCCTTTAAGTTATTTTAGTCACACATAAGTCCTTTAAGTTTGAGGTTTGTAATAAATTGGTCTTTGTGTTATTTTGGTCACACATAAGTCATTTAAGTTTGTAAATGTTTTTGATTTAGTCCTCTGTCACTTCATTGTTTGGTTATCATAAGGATCGAATTAAAGACATTTACAAACTTAAAGGACTTATGTGTGACCAACATAACTTAAAAGACTCATTTGTTACAGACTTCAAACATAAATGACTTATGTGTGACCAAAATAACTTAAAGACCAATATGTTACAAACCTCAAACTTAATTAAAGAACTCATGGTATAATTTAGTCTTTTAATTATATGTAGAGTTTAATTTTATTAGAGTGAAATTATGAATGTTATGTTTTTTTAGAGATTTTCTAACTAATACCCTAAAAATAGTGGTTAAGAAATTTATTAGTAGAAACTTTATTTTAAAAATACAAAGTTTTATTTTTATTACAGAAATAATTACACAACTTTTTAATTCAAAGTTACTTTTTCTAATATTTTAACCAAACACCCTAAAAACATTCATTGTAATTCTCCTTTTTGTTAATATTACTTTGTTATTACAAAACTAAAGTTAAAATATTTAGTTATTGTCGGTTCAATCATGGTTGAATGTAGGTTCGGCCTTTAAACCATGAATTTATACCTACATCGAATCGATTTAATGTACGATCCAATTTTGATTACCAACTTTTTTTGTTGTCGAATTTTGGCTACCGACTTAAATTGCAGTAAAAGTGGAAACAACGAAGGGAGACAACTAGACAAGTGGGTATCTCTTTGCTCCCCACCAAATCATCAAAGGGCTTCCAAGTTGTACATATGTTCTTTGACCCAATCATGAGTGGGGTCCCACACTCTCACACTTTTGCCATACATATCCCAAACCTTGTCTGACCAGATTGCACCCTTTCCCCCTTCCACATTAACAGGTTGATCGTGTGATTTATAGGAAATCGCACACTTTCGGTTTCATCTCAATTTTAGCTTCGACTTTATGATCTTCAGCAGCACTCATGTTTTGAAAATCTTAGGAAAGTGATCAAATATTTTGCTCAATGTATTTAACTTACATTAATCTTATATATACCGTGGGACAAAAAACAAATATTAACTGAGAATTGAAAATCTATGGATTAGATTAAAATATTGCTATAAGTTATGGGTCTCTTATGAAAGCCACTTGTATTACTAGTTTGTTTATGGGGGCCAATGAAATTGCTTGATACGTGTTTAAAAGGAAAACGGAAGAAATGCTTATAGCAAAGGCATTCCAAATTTCCAATCATTTACCAGTGGACCTCTGAATGGACACGATAAGGCCAACTAGATTTCCATCATATTCTACAATAATTATTATTTTTCAGTCCATGACATAATATTTTTTTTAATAATATTTAAAACCCAAAAATATAAATAGCATATAACAAAAACACGCACACAAATTTTATGATTGTGTATTAATATATCCGGTCAACAATGTTCTTAAAAAATCACAAAAACATGATTGCATGTTTCAGAATGCATTCAGCATGCATGCTATTCACCAAAAAAGAAAATAACAAGTTTTTATATACTAGTAGTATTTAAAAAAGACAGCATGCTTTGTTCTTTTTTTAAAAAGAAATACAGTATGCTATTAAGAAGTATAACTAAGGCAATTTTTTTATCTTTGGATTCCATAAAAATATTAAAATTTCTATTTTCACATGTTAGTAAGACCCTTAAATTAAAACCAAAAATTGAAAATAGAAACTTATTTTCACAACTAAGTATAAAATTTGTTTTTTAGTGTGTCAAGACTTGTGCCCATAGTTTTATCATCATGGAAGTTTTGCTTCTATCATACTCACTATCTTATTTAATGAAACCAATATGGAACCCATATTTTAAAAACATGTGCACACAAAATTAATTACTTCATATAAATTTCATCCGATAAAAGAGTGAGTGTTGAGATAAGATTATTCTTATAAAATTTTAAGTATCAAATATGCTTTGAATTGCTACAATATATTAAGGTTTTATAGGAAAAATTATTAAGGTGAACAATCATCTTTATATTTTTTTTTCTGTTTTAGTGTTGTCATTTTTTGCTAAGTAGTTATTATTTTTGCTTTAATGTTCGAATCGGCGGAATGCATTATCTTTGTCTTCTCATTTACTTTCATTTTAGACTTTCACATATCATGATCCAAGCCTGTTGCAAGGCTACTAGAGCTCTAACTTTATACCTAATCGCGCCAAGCGTGGATCATATCATGTGGAAGACTCAAACAGAAGTAGATAAGAAAAGGAAGCTCCCAGGCAGATTGAAATAGGGGTGTTCAAAACCGAACCAACCCAATAGAAAACCTGCAAACCAAACTAATCCAAATCAAAACCGCAAAAAACTGTACTTGGTTCAGATGAATTCGGATGACTTTTGCACTGAACCGTACAGTTTGGTTTGGTTTGCGGTTTGTATTTTAGGAACCAAACCAAACCAAACCAAACCGTAAGAATAATGAATATTACTTAAACATGTACTAGCCCCAATTACATAGCCCAAGAATAATCTCTTTTGATTCAATTTTTCCATTGTTACATCATGAGGTTCGATTCTAATTCTTTTTCATCTCTTTCAATTCATTTTCAGTGATGAATTTGCTTCTCTTTCTTCCCAATAATTTTTTTCATGCTTATGTTTCTTCTTAATTTTACCTATTCTGATATAAGTTTTACCTAATATTTTATCATATAAACAGTAAAATAAAATGTCCTATGTTTATTTTGTAACAAGTTAGCAATATGTTTATTTTGTAACAAGTTGGCAATATTAGAGCTAATGTAATATTTTTTTTCTCGCGATAAATCGCACAAACCGAACCAATCCAAACTGCATTGGTTTGGTTTGAATGACTTTTTAAAAATCAACCGAACCAAACCAAACCGCATGTTTTTTTATCTCGTGGTTTGGATGACTTTTATGCTTAAAACCAACCAAACCGCACCACGAACACCCCTAGATTGAAACCTTAAAACAAAACAAACAAAATATGAACTTGGCAAAAAAGTTGAACCGCAAAACTGAAAAAGAAAAAAAAAATCCTGCAAAACCTTATTATAATATAATGATGAATCAGAGTAATGTAATGATTGTTAGATAATACTAAAGTTGAAAAATAAATTATTTATACATGCTTACCCAAAAATTGGGTTTTTGGATTAAGGATGCTCTTAATTAGAGTGTGTGTTATTGGCAATTTGCCACCCCTTTTTGCGTTCTTCTATTTTTATATAGAGAAATATTAACGAGTGTTTTAAGGATATTTTTAAAAAGTGTTCTTTAGACACTCGTTAACGAGACCCTTTAATATAAGTACTTGGCCGACCATGGTCATAATTCAGAAACCTAGCTACAACCCTTTATGTTTACGCTTTTCCCACATAAACCACCTTTTGATTTTCTAAACATTAATTTTTTGGTGTTAACACTTCATTTATAAGGGAAAATTAGTCATAATAATTTAAAGTTCGGTAAAAAGATCAATAAAGTCTAAAAAATAATTATTCTATATAAAAATCAAAGTTAAATTCCCTTCAATAATTTGTCTTTGGTAGAACTCGTTAACACTTAAGTTAAATTATTTTGTTTTCTAAGCATTAGTTAATAATAACCTTTGTACGACTGATTAATTAATAACAATATCCTTTTAATTGTTTATTTGAGTTTTTTATAGTATATCTTGAACTTTTTCTCTCCGAACAATTCATTATACATCTTTGCTGCTTCTGTCTTCTTTCTCCTTTATCCTTTCTCCTAAATTTGTTTTCTTCACTTTACCTTTTCCTCCCTTTTCATCAAGGATCTTCTTGATCATCTTCTTCTATGGCAGTTTTACCTACAAGTTCCTCCAACTTGGAATTGACCATATCTATCCCAGGTTTTGCTTCTTCACCAATATCTTTTCTCCCCTCATCATCTGGTACGTAGCACATAGCCACATACAATAGTTTCTTAATTTTTTGCCTTTTGCATCTTTATCTAATATCATAATCTTCTTATTCATCCTTTGTCATTTTTATCACCCTCTCTTCATGTTCATGTTTGTGTCTGTTTAATTCTGCGTAATTTTTAAAATTTCATTTATTTTACCATTATTATTTTCATTTTTTAAACAAGTATTTGTAACTTCTCTAAAAATAAAATTAAAACAATGATGGGATATATATCCACTACAGTTGTGTTTTATTATCCCTTAAATTAAAACAATGATATGAATAATCCACTACAGTTGTGTTTTATTATCCCTTAAATTTATTATTTTTTATAATAAAAAGTTAATATTAAACGGCCCATAAAGGGTTCCCACATATTCATTTTTTTCTTCTTCTTGAGGATATATATAATATACGTGATATAATCTTTCAAAAATAAATAAATTATATACGTGATATAACTTCCTAAAGCAAATATAGGTGAAATGATAAAAAAAAATTGATTTAAATATGTTTTTAATCTCATCAAATATACTCTTTTTTTTTTTTTTACTTGTAATCCTTATATCACTTTTTTACTTTTGATCTTAATTGTTTTTTTATTTGTGCAAAATTTGTTCATATTCAAATTGATCAATATAATAATATATATTTTAGTCTTTTTTTAGAGATTAACTAAGATCAAATATTCAACATATTACATAGACTAATACCTACACGAATTAATTTTGCACGAACAAAAATAAAATAACAGTGAACAAAAGAATAAAAACGTTATATTTGAAATAAAAACAAAAACAATTTATAGAGATCAAAAATGAAAAAAATGATATATTTGTCGGGACCGAAAACATATATCTAAATTTTTGGTTATGATATTTCCAATTAGTTCCTAATGTTTTTTTTAGAGGAATTAGTTTCTAAAGTTAGATATATAATATATTGAGTTTGTAAGTACATGCATAGATAAAATTAAATTGGGTGTTACAGTGAAAAAGTTGGATGTGAACCGAGTAACCATAGAAGAAGAATGGATGACACTAGAAGAGGAAGAAGAAAGCAGCGTTAATGGAGACACTCCTCGCAAGAAACTGCGTCTAACAAAGGAACAATCCCATCTCCTTGAAGAAAGCTTCAGAAAAAACCACACTTTAAACCCAGTAATTATACCTCCAAAATCTTTCATTTACCAAGACCCCTTTGCATGTCCTTAATTTATTCATTTTGTCCAAAATCTTTCATAAGAGATGCTATATTTCTACTACTTTTCCTTAATTAATATGCATATTGGTTCTGCACTACAGAAGCAGAAAGAGTGTTTGGCAATGCAGCTTAAGCTCCGACCAAGGCAAGTGGAGGTGTGGTTTCAAAACCGTAGGGCCAGGTAAAGGCTAACCCTCTATATACTAACTTCCAATTTCTCATCATGACTGATCCTTAATCAACTTCAATATGTGTATGTGCGTGTCTGTAAGAGTAAACAAATCTTAAAATAATTTTTTACCTAATTAAGACTATATATGAAAAATTAACAATTAGATCACTTAATTAAGGTATAAGTATTTAAAATATATACCTTAATAAATGTTAGGTCATTATCGGATAATTTTTTTTAAAAGATAGTTATGTGATAAATGTGATGTGATAAGTTGATGATTGATATGAATAGAAAGATAGATAAAATGAATGGTTGAATAAATGTTAAAAATCTCTCTATCCTTCTATCCATGTCGATCATCAACTTTCATATGTAACACATAACTATCTTTTATCTCTATCTCTAGTTAATGAGATTATTATACTAAAAAATGATTAGAACTTGTGTAGTCAAACTTTTAAAAGTATAAAGAATACTTTTTTCAATTCAAAATTTTCTACTTTTATTTTTCTTAACTAGTGCCCAGAGGCATTAGTTAGCATGACCTTTTTTCTAATGACATATGATAAATAAGTTAATTTATTAGACTAACATTTACTCTTTCATTTAGGTTTTAATTCAAAATCTATAACTCATTCTTTAGCTCAAAATAAGTCGAGTCACACAACCCTCTAAATGTTATCATTGATAATTTTAGAACTAGCAATTTTTGTCATTGTTTACCTTCTTTAACTTAGATAAAATTACGGTTGTCTAATATGAACTCGTTCAAATACTTCCCCCATTCATATCGTTAAATTTTTTCAGAGGTAGAAATGGCTTATCTAATTATCAGTTTTCGTAGGCTATTTTTTCCTTTTTTGAGGGTCTTGACCTAGTCTCCCCTGATCTCTTGTATATATTTTTCCTTTTTTAATAAAATTTATGAAATGGGCACTAGAGGACGGGTGAGTTAGTTAGATGTCAACCTAGTTGGGATGTTTCTGATTCTCCCTAATGCCTAACCTATTTCTTGCCTTATAAAAAAACGTTCAAATACAAACATTATTATTTTTTTAGTAAATTTTAACATAAATTGTCCTATAATTGACTTATATGAATATCTTAGTTTTTTTTTAAGAATTATATGAATCTCTTACCACCTCCGTCCCTTTTTATATGAGTAGTTTACAAAAACATTTTATCCTTAAATATAATATCATATACAAATTTTTAGATGATGTATTGATATACCTCTTGTTAATACTACCAATTTATCTTGGTATATGAAAAGTTTATGTTAATACTATATTTTTATTTTTTTAAAGAATATTAATACTATATATTAGTCACGTATATTTAAGATAACTTTATTACTGCAATAACTTTTTTAAATACTCTTTTGATCATTAAAAAAAAGAGTAGTGATATTTTAACAACTATTTTGGTACAACCTTTGAGGCAATTTTGTCGTTCTCTTTTCTTATTTGTCAAAAACAATAGAGAGAGAAAAAGAAAGAGAGAGAATGAAAATATAATGTTACTATGAGAGAGAAAGTTGTACGAAAATGGTTGTACAGATATTATTTCTCTGAAAAAAATGTCAACAACAAGAAGGCTTACACTTTACCTAAAAATAAAGAAAAACAAAGGATTAAACAACTTTTAATCGACCCATGAGATTAGAATATCAATTGATGTTCTACTCTCATGGGTTTTTTAAAAATAAGGGTCTTGTTAACAAGTGCCCTTAGAGCATCTACGATGGTAGTTCCTTAGCAGTGACTCCTTAAATGGACCCACGTTACACATCACTTATTTATTATATTTTAATAAAAATATATATTAAGGACTCAATGACTCCAATAGCAGTATACTAATAAGGACTCCAATGAACAATACTTAAATACTCCCATTAACTTTACATCATTAAACAAAAATAATTTATTTATTAAATTATAAATTACCTCATAATATTTAATTATAATCCTTAAAAAAATTGATTATAAAATATTTATTTATTTGTATGAATTTAAATTTTTGCCATATTGTTTAATAATTCGAAAATGGAAAAATTAACACTACAAATTTTACATTCCTTCCTTAAATAATAATAATAATATTTTGCATGAATTATATTTTATTTAAAATGATGACAAATAGATAAAATAATATTTAAAACAACTATTAATTGTTGAAATATTACTTCTTTTTTTTAAGTGGGACCACATAGGACATATTTTATTACTTCTTTCAAACGTGGGACTCGTTAGTTGCCTAGGAGAGAGAGTGTCTTTATATAGTTACCTCGTTCCTTAATGGGGACTCATTTTTTCTTCCTCCAATGGAGGGTCCTTAGCAAGGAGTGGTCCTTGTTAAGTAAGGACCTCCCATTGGAGATGCTTTAAGGGCACTTGTTAATCCAAGGGCACTTGTTAAGCATTTAAAAAATAGAAACAATTGATAACTTTTATGTAAAAAAAAAAGTTATTTTTAGATGTTTTAATGTGTTAAATACACAAATTTCAAGACAAAATTTTTATTTTAAACCTCTTATCAAATGCCCTTAAAACACTTGTTAACATTTCCCTAAAAATAATTATGTAATTTCGTTAAGGCTTTATTACACTTTTGGCCCCCTAAGTTTCTCAAAGTTGTGATTTTGACCCCTAAAAAAACAATTCTTTTCAGGCCCCCTAAGTTTGCTTTCTGTTGCAATTTTGGCCCCCTCCACCAATTTTAACCCAGTCAAAGGACAAGTGGGCGCCACATGTGTCAATTTTTTTTATTTTTTTTTTTTGTTTTTTTAATTTTAAAAAAATTGTAATTAAAAAAATCACAACAGAAAGTAAACTTAGGGGGTCTGAAAAGAGTTATTTTTTTTAGAGACCAAAATCACAACTTTAAAAAACTTAGAAGATCAAAAGTGTAATTATGTCTTTCGTTAAAAGAAGATAACATTAATGTTAAACATACTGTAGTGTAGCTGTGGGCTAAAAGCATAATCATTGTTGTCCAAATGAAAGTAGACAACTCAATAACCACAGCACCGTGTCCGTGTTTATGGAATTTTATTCAGCCTCGTGTGCTACACTACACTGATCACCTCTCCAATAATTAAGTGCACCTTTGACCACTCGATTTCATGCTTTAGACCAACCCATGCATTATGAAATAACTCATCATTCATCAACAAGTATCCATATATAAAAAGTGATTACACCCAATAATAATAAAAATTTCATTTCATAATTAACCATATCATCATTTTAATCGGTGTGTACGTTGAATTAATATTTTGGACATGCAGGAGCAAGTTGAAGCAGACAGAGATGGAGTGCGAATACCTGAAGAGGTGGTTTGGGTCTTTAACAGAGCAGAACAGGAGGCTACGAAGAGAAGTTGAGGAGCTTAGGGCTATGAAGGTGGGTCCACCTACTGTGTTATCCCCTCATAGTTCTGAGCCTCTTCCAGCTTCAACCTTATCAATGTGTCCCCGATGTGAGCGTGTCACCACCAATACCACCGCCACTGTCACCGCCGCAGCCGACAAATTAGTCATCGATGCCGTCATTTTGTCCCCTAGAGTGTGATAAGCATGACATGCCTTGATGAACAAGTTTCTTTCTACACTCGATTCTGCACGAGTGCAAATTATTTAATTTGTGTAAAACAGACCAAACAAAAAGGGAAGATTAATATGAGGAAAATGTTTTACAAGTTCTATAAAAGGCATGTTTTTTATACGCTACACTGCATAAACTTAATAAGGATTTTAGAGTATCTACAATGAAGACACTCATTTTTTAGTATTTATACGGATACCAGATGTACACATCATTCAGTTATAATTTTTTAATAGTAGTATTTAATAACTACTTAAACCCTCTAACCAAATCTTACACAAATTTCTTAAATGAGACTCATTAATCATCTATCAATAATTTTATACCATTACATATCAATTTTTTAATATTAAAAAAATGTGGATCCCACTTAAGATTTGAGGTCTTAAGTAAGACCCCAACAATTTTTCTCCCCAATAGAATACCTAATAGGTACCAAGTCTTAAATGTTTAAGACTCTCCCATTGAAGATGATTTTATGATCTATGACACGCTGAATCAAAAATATTAGAATATATGGATGAATGAACCGTTGCTAGTAGTATCTCGGTAGTACTGCTGAATCAAATTTTTTGGATTCATCCATGTCTGATATTTTGGGGGACCATAGCCTATATATATGATTGTCAGTTAGAGTTTTCATTCTTCCAAATTGTGTCGTCTTGACATCAACTCATGTTGAACAATAAAGACATGCACACATAATAATATTGGAATGTATTAACTAATATTGAATATCTTGATAATTATATCATAATTTTTTAAGTGCGCATCTAAATGTTATTTATCTTTAAAAAATTTCATCTGGTTCATTTCATGCATTATACTGGGACAATCGCAATTGTTGCCACTGACAAATAACATGACCATATTCCGACGTTTATCACATCAATGTATTTGATAACATAGATCAATATAGATGAGTGTCATGAAAATTTCATGTAGTATGCATATTTTAAGCATTCCTCATTTAAATCTATAGCATGATATCATAATATCATGGTATCTAAGAGTGATTTAGTTCTCATGCTCCATTTTTTCAAAGCTTTTTGTTTTTTATATTTCGATTCATGATCCCATTTCCTCTGATTCTTGACATTCCTGGCAATATTTGCTAATTTCCCTAACTATTTCACATATTTTTCTATACTTTTTGCTCTTACTTCATCTTCTTCTATTAGGTTGTGAAATATCTCTCTCTATTACTCCTCAGGTTATAGTTATTTTTGGAAGTAACTCAAATTCTCCTAATTGATGCAATTTTATTAATAATTTTTAGGATTTGGCTATCAAGTAACTCCAAATTAAACTTATTTTTTTTAAAGGTCTTGCTAACAAGTCTCCTAAAGGTATTGTTTAAGGAACTTACAAAATGAAATTTTTATCTTGAAAATATAAGTCAAACACATTTAAAATTCATAACTACACAATTTTCAATATAAATCTTACTATTTTCAGATGCTTAAACAATTCTGTAAGACACTTGTTTAATGATGTTTACTTTATGGACTATGGTGTTGATTGATCATAGATGATGGTTGAATCACACATGTACCGAAGAAAGAAGATAAATCGGGATACACACGTTATCATTTGGTACATATAATACTCCTGAACAAGTAGATTGCATTTCCATATTATTTTTCTAATTTTTTTTTTCCATTTCAGATCAAACACTTTAGAGTTTATCCCCTTGTAAATTCCTTACATTGACGAATTTTCAACTTATAATTGTTATGAGAGGTGATAATGTGCATAATAGTGTTGGTAGTGCTCAATGAATTGCATAATACGGTAAAATGAGTTGAAGATGATGGTAGGTATTCACGAACATTTTCATTTACAATTTTTTTCTTCTTTTCAATTTCATTATTTTTTTGTTCAGAAAAAAAAAATTCCCATTTACATGCACTTTCTCTCATATCGTTTGTGATGATGTCAATTGAGGAATCCAATTCAACAAATTTGTTATAACAATGTGACAGTAGACACAAGGGAGTAAAAGATATGAAAAAATTAGAGTGCCTATATAACTGAAGGTGTGTGACTAAGAGGGGTGTGGTGTGGAATATTTGGTCAATTCTCTTCTCTTCTCTCTCGATTTATACAAAAATATATTGTTGGAATGTTGGTGTGATGTTGGAAGAAGAATTGGAAGATTAAACACTAAATAATTATATATATTTTGTTGGAACATTACTGTGATGTTGGAAGAAAAATTAGAAGATTAAGAATAAGAATTCAATTGAATTTCTTATATTTCCTTCATTCAAATCCAATGAGTTTGTTTCCTCCACTTTTGTGGATTTGTTTCCTATTAATCTTATCCACAATTGTGTATGAGTAATATATGTTTATCATTTTAGTGTATATGTGCATGTATGAGGAGTATCCTATAAATATCCCATAAATATTTTTAATTTTTTTTTAAATTAGTTTTGATACTTCGGGAAAACGTATCCACGAGTATCATGGGAGTATCGGTATTTTATACGCATTTGATACGAATATGTCTCCATGTTTAGAGCATCCGGACTTCGTAGGCCAAATGCAAGAAGGTATTCTAAATAGACAAATAGAAAAATTTGATTCGACTGGTTAAGCCGGACCCCTAGCCGATCATGTTACGCCATCGGACCACTTATGATGTTGAGGCGTATCGGTGCTGCATAACCGCAAGAGGAAACCCACTGGTTCAATTCTAACGAGAGCCTACACTACAAAATTGGCGCTCCATGTTTGGAATTTTTGTTACAAAATTACCTTTTGACACTTATTTTCTCTTTCCTTTAAGAATGATTTTATTTTTTAAGATATTTTTAAGAAAATTAAAAGGAATTTTGGACTAGAAACATTATGGGACTGTAACGATGCTAGTTGTTTTTGACATTGGCTGCCCCCATAAATTAAATCAATGCAATCACAATGAAAAAGAACATGCAGAAACTCCCATGTATGTAACAATGGTGTGATCGAAGAGAGTGAAGTAGGAAATGGAGTGATTGGAATTATTAGTGAATGGAGAGAGATGTGTGGAGAGAATGAGTACTCATTAGACATTAAGATTAATAATGAAGTGAACATGTGACGTGTACATAATTTTGTTTTTATCGTAATCATATAAACCTAGAAAATAGAAATCAATACACCATTATTGTTAATTATACACTTTAACTCTATCAACTTTAGCTCCTACGTTATATAATAGTAGCCATTTTTCTAGCTTAATCCTTAGATTTTTTTTGTTAAAAAAAAAAGTTAGTACTTATATTTAATCACCACTGGTAGAAATATAAGTTTTTTCTTATTTCAAAGATGAAATTCTTGTTAGCTATTTGTCTAATATTTCTCATTGCTTAACCTATTTTGTAGCAACTAAACTTAAAACTTAATATAATTTTGTAGGGACTAAACATATTTAACCAATTCACAATGGAATTACTGATGGATGTTCTACATAAGCTTCTCACATTGCAAATTATTCGAATTCCTAGGGTAAATGTCATTTATAGTAATTGTTAATTGTTTGTTGTTTCAATATAAATAATCATATTTCCCATTTTGATTTATTAGGTATTTTTCCTATACTGATAACAATTGATCCAATTCCTTCCTGCTTAAACTATTCTTTAGAAGTATTTTCGACTTCTAAGTTTGGAGGCTATTTGTTTGAGTAGAATTCTTCTAACCTGAATTCCCTTATAGTCTCCGGACGGGATTACTTTAGCTTTGCTTCCTTATGATATCATCCATTTACCTCGGACCAATGATTTGAACTCGAATCTTGTTTTGCAAGATGGTACCTTCTTGAAAGAAACAACAAATATATCATGTTGAAGCCAACAGTGTGCCCCTACATTTTTTTGGCTAAATATACCACCTTACAAATATTAAATGTTTGTCGTAAATGAATCAATCATCCCTATTACGAGCAATCATTCTCTAAAATAAACTACAACAGTTGAACCCTACACTTAAGTGTAGCTGAGCTACTACAGTTAACTGCATTTAGAGAATATTATGTTATTTTTCAAGTGTGTCGTAGCATTTTTGAAGTGGGAACAACAATTTTCTAACTTTAGTAAATGAGAAATATGTAACGGTGTGGTTAAGAACAATGGATCATAAAAAGCATTGGAGACACATTTAATTAATTACTGACAAATATATAAAAGTAACTTGAAACAAATATTTATTACGAATAAATATTAAAAAAATAAAACACAGAACAAACATTGTCATTGATATATAAAATAAAATCGGGAGAAATAAAAAATAGTTTACCATGACTAAAAGAAAAATAGTTTACCATAACTACTTTTTTTTTTTTGAAAGATCGATATGTCTATGTTTTTTAACATAATATTATTGTGATGGATAAATATTAGCTTGTCAATTTTTTTATAGTTTTCAAGAAGAGCGATATTAATTCCCGTCATTTATTTTCATATACCTGAATGTATTGAATCTCTTATTATTAATGAAATACTATAAGCATATTTCCTTCAAGAAAAAAAGGGCGATATATTAATGGTATTTACAACTATCATTTCCTAGTATAACTCTTACCACAAATGATTGTTATCATTTAGCCTCTTAACATATATTCTCAAATAATTGTTGAAATTTTTTTCTTTTCAATATTAATTGATTGGTTTGTTTTTTTTTTGTTTTAAATAAATACAACCAACAAAAAAACTCCTGTCAACATAAAGCTCGTGCATAACACAAACCCATGCTTAGCACATGTGTGTTGTTAGTTTTCACAAAAATAGAATATAGAATAATTATTAAGATAAATTCTACATGATAAGGGATAACAATATAGGTGGTGACTTGAGCATGGAGATAGAAGACCACCTAGGGCTCTGCTTAAAAGGGCACCTATTTTTTTTAATAACATATATAGTATGCATAAATATTTAGAGGAGTACTAGTGTTTGTTTTGATAGTAGTATATATTAATAGTTAGAAGATGTCAATATTGTATACCCTTGTATTTGCAAAATTGTCTCTCGTTTATACGTACGTGTACAAAAAAATAAAGAAAGGAAAAGAAGAAAATACAAAATAATATATGAAGACAAAACCAGTAATTAACATTGGTGTTGCCCCTTGTCTGAGTTCAAAGTAGTAACAAATATTCTATAAAAAAAAAAATAGTAACAGGTGTAATTTGTCAATAAAAAAATAGAACCATAATACAAAACTTTATGCGATTATTTTGAACGAAATAGTTATTTGATAGATAATATACACATAATACATAATTGTAAAAAGAGTTAAAATTTAAAGTCACTTTGTATTTTTAACATATATAATATTCATTCTCACATAACATGTTTAATTTCAGGAATCATATTTAGTACATGAATATTAACAAAAAATATGTGTATTCTTTGCAAGATTTATTGGTAGTGTCATGCAAGTAGTTGGTGATATTATTTGTGATTAAAATGTGTGACTCTGTGAGTCATACTTAATTCATAAGAATGAGAAGAAGAAAATCAATTGGGTATGATTTATCTACTATTTAAAATTAATTTTTTTAATTTAAAATTCATAATATATTAATTTTAGTTTTATATTTTCTTTGATTAATATTTAACATCCAATTTGATAGGCCACAAGTGCACAATTTCTATCGCGTAATAAAAGGTATTGATTTCACGAGGACTAGTGTTGATTACGATCTTTTTGTCTAAATGAATTAGTTAAAAGTTTTGATTTTGAAACTAGTTTGATTTTTGGTAAGTTTTAAAACAATATTGTAAAATCATAGTATTAGGATTGTGGTTTCCATCACAAGATAGAAATTCCAATCCCATGTCTCGATATTGCTGAGAAAATCAAGACTTTAAAGGTGAGGTAAAATAATATAACATAGGTAAAATAATCCCATGTCTCGATATTGCATGTGTATTTTGAATCAATGGAACCTCTATTTTCATGGCTTGGTCCATTGAAAAAAAATTCATTATACTCTATATCACCTTCAAAAAAATCCAGACTATTTTTATGTTTTGAAATCTTTGTTTTTATATTATAGATCTAACATGAACATTCCATTTTTGTTCGGTCGATTGATCTCTAAGATTATGAATTATAGTTGTTCGATTATCCATTCTTATATATTGACATCAACTTCCACTTTCGTTTTGTCGTTGATCATAGGATTGAATAATCAAAACCATAGGTTTGTTTGATAACTACGATCAAACCATCATAGGTACATTTCATTGTTAAAGCAATAAGATAAATTAGAAAATATAGAAATCATAGCAACAAAGAAAGGCTCAAGATCATGGAAAGTCTATAATTGTGACTTCTTTCCACAATTCCAAGATAAAGATAGTCTACTCACAAGAGCTCATCGTAGACATAATAAATTAAACAACATACACAGAAGAACAAGAACTATGAATCTTAGCTCTCCTTGAAAGAGAGTGCTAAAAATATGTAAGACAAATAATACAATTGATCTAATAAGACTGAAGGGCTTTTGGAGGGTGTAGGCCAATGGCCGAGGTTCATTGGCAGACAAGGCTTCATTGTACATAGATCAATGCTTCAAAACCCTTCAAATCATGTAAAAGTGTAACCAACATTCTCTCAAAGGAAAAAGGGCCAACAACGTTGTGTCGATCATTTCTGCCACCCGTAAGCTGCTCGGACTCCAACGTTTCTCAACTTTTCATATTTCAACTTTTAGCTACGGACAAGGGGCTTTTTGATACGGTCGTAATGACACTTTTCTTGACTCTTCAACATAAATTGATCGTTAATCATTAATACTTGCTCAAATGCTCCATTTTCCTTCACTTTCTTCATATTCTTTAGTTTGTGGCCTAAGAAAGAAAAACAAACAAAAAATAGTCAAAGTAAATAAAAGCAAATTAAAATATATTTTTTATTAAATATAATAACACTAAGTGTTGGAAATCCCACCCCGAGCGTGATGGGGTGTGTTGTTAATTCCACTTTAGTTGTGATTTGCCCCTAGTTGTCTTATGTTGGCTTGTCTTTGAGGGGGTGGATTTAGTCTCACATCGGTTAGATAGGAAGCTTGATCAGAGTTTATAAAGAGGAGACACTTCTCACCTTACAAGCTGACTTCGTAAGGATGAGTCAACCCCAAATTTCAAATTTTAACATGGTATCAGAGTCTATCCAAGATCTGACGTTGTCGAGATTCCACATTGCCACACTTCATGCCCATTGGATCTGAGTGTGAGGGTTATGTTGACTTGTCTTTGAGGGGGTGGATTTAGTCCCACATCGGTTAGATAGGAAGCTTGATCAGAGTTTATAACTACCCCGAGCGTGAGGGGGTGTGTTGGTAATTCCACCTTAATTGTGATATGTCCCTAGTTGCCTTATATTGGATTGTCTTTGAGGGGATGAATTTAGTCTTACATCGGTTAGAAATGAAGCTTGATTAGAGTTTATGAAGAGGAGACACTCCTCACCTTACAAGCCGGTTTTGTAAGGATGAGTTAGGCCCTAAATTTCAACACTAAACTAAGGAAATAGGTAAATTATATACTTGTCGAACCCCTTCATGCTTGAACCATTTCTTGTCCTCAATAAATTGGTTAGGCAAGAAGACTTAGGAACAAGCGACATCAAAACAAAATAACACAATTTAAATACTCCCTCCAGTCACATTTATAATATATTTGGTCTATAATATAGGTCAAATACATTAAATATTTAATGAATTTTAAAATTAGTTTTTTGTTTATGAATGTGATTGAGTGGAATACATGTGCAAGTATCACACAGAGCCCAAAATCAAGCGGTCATCAAACTAAGTTCCGAGTTAGAGTCTTAGGCTCCCTAAATCACAAGTTATCATAAAATTGGACTTTCATCTCACAAGATCACTCATTTATAAGCAAGGTGATTTGATTCCCCTAAATTTTCGTCAAAGTCTAAGTTCTACCATAAACTTGACTAGAAACCTATATCTCTATTACATCTCTTGTGAAAGAAAGCATGATTCAGAAAGCACTTTTCAAATGATTGTAATGGAGTCATATGTTAGGATTTCAAGGTAGGAAAATATTTAACTTCATCGTTAGAATTGAGTTGTTAATTTCTTTCCGGTATAATCTACGTCAAGGTAATGAGTGTGTAGATTTACTAGCTAAGCAGGACCAAGAGGATTGCAACTAAAGCAAAAAATTTAGATTGTGAAATTTTAAGCATATTAGGCCTCAAATCGATTCAAGTTTAAATATAAGTCAAATATTGTAAATGTAACCAATATTACTACATTTGATTGTCATTAGATGGGGAATCCTAGTTATTGTTTCTGGTTCGATCGCAACATGGCCATTTTATTGTGTATGATATGTACTATTTTTTCTTTGAAAGTATTAATAAGAGTTAACACAATATAAAGTAGGTCTAAAAAAAAACAATATAATGTAGGTTTTTTAGTATCCAAGATCGTTTAAATGAGATTGCATTCGAATCCAACCTTGAACACGCAACAACGTTAAAATTTTTAGGAAGAGTTTGTCGTCCATTTGGATCCCACAAAACTCGAGAGATTAATCTCAACAGTAGAAGCGGGGGATACCTACACACACACACAAAAAAAAAAAAAAAA
>Ga0209282_1000516_pt1 | contig 18718 bp, 12 predicted proteins | sample Mtrugardesep15_FD_187529 | JGI IMG/M metagenome (GOLD analysis project Ga0209282, IMG submission 187529) | Root nodule microbial communities of legume samples collected from California, USA - M. trunc garden sep15 (SPAdes) (version 2) | ecosystem: Host-associated > Plants > Roots > Nodule...
AATTTGAAAAGGGGTTATATTTAAGGACAAAAAAAAAACAAAAGGGGGTTATATTAAGGGACGGAGGGAGTAATAATAATAACCCTATCTCTATGTTCCCCAATAAGTCATTAATCAATTATTTAAGCATAGAACTTTGAAATAATTGACTTTTTGTGCTTTGTTCCATACTTGAGAAAATCAACTTTGGACTAGTAATTTGCAGTTACATTTCGTCATTTCCTATTCATGTTTCTCTTTAACAACACCAAATTAAGGGTCCCCTACCATAGTCCTTAACCCTTGCAGCTTTGCCGGGGTTAAAAAGACCTTGTTATTGTTTGGAGTGTGTGTATTATCTTGGGATTTGAAGTTCCTAACTCTAATAATACGCATGAAATCCTGCTCCAGAATTGACCAATTTTGTTTTTTCCCCAATGTCTGCCTTGTTATAAGGCTTCTCAATGAGAGAATTTAGTTGAAAAATGAGATATAATAGAATTTTTTTAAATATTTCTAAGATGAAAATATTCACATATTTCACCAATTACTACTTTCCATTGAAGAATATGATCGATCATGTTTAATTTAGCAAAATCTCTTGTCCTCCTACCAACCACATTTTTTATATTGAAGTTCAAACATAAATCTTTGCTTACCAAATTTGAATCCAATTCAATCTAATTTTGATAAAAAAAAAATTAAATTATATGAAAACTCTAAACATAATACACGACATTAAAATTTGAAATGAATTTATCCGATACAACTTTTTTTTTACGAAGTAAATAGTCGTTGTTGGATTTGATATGTTGGGTCGCAGGTTTGAACTCAAAATTCTCTACTTCTTGACTTATTGCAGGTGAGCTTTGCACTAGGATCTTTGGAAAAAAAAATTGAAATTTAGCTCTAGGATCTTTGGAAAAAGAAGAAAGAAAAAAAAAACTCATGCCAATATAAAAACCTAATAATGATTAATATATTTAAAACCTTAGAGCTGCACGCAACCACCAAAATCAATTTCTGAATCAATTCTTCTATAGTATGCTAACGCCATTAGAAAAGACAAGAAGGAAGGAGCAGTTAAAGATATGACACAAAAACCTACCAGCAAAACCATTAAACAATATAAAGAAACAGACCAATTTTTGTGTCAAGAATATTAATAACGAACAATATACATACATGTTCCAAATTCTAATCTTAAAACTGCTTAGGAACAACAAAACAAAAACATATGAATTACACACTGCTTTGTCTTTGTACGTATTACCACTACCATAAACATGAGGAAGAATCAACTTTACGGTGGTGGCTGCTACTACTGTTTAAAAGCTGTGAAAACCTTCTTCTACGGTAATAAAAACCGCATTTAAACCTTGGAAAAAACACCAACTTTCTTAGTCCACGACCATACCTTAACTTTAACCATACAACTTTCTTAGCACGAACTAAAGATCCTTTGATTCTCTCTGTAAGACTCTTTTTTCTACAGAACTGGTAGCTTCTTAGGAATAACTGTCTCTTCTCTATCATGGTGTAGTTTTGATCATGGAAGTAGTTGTAATATCCAAAAGACTCGGTCCTAAACAATGGATTCATAGTCACACTTCCCATGTCTTGGTTTGAACTTTGAAGAACTCTGTTTGGAAGTATAGAACAAAGTGTTATATATAATATGATTCGTTGAACTTTGTAGTTTTTCAAAGATGGAGACAAATACGTGGTAAGTGAAGAAAAAGAAGAAGAAAAGGGGGTATGAATATGAATATGAAGTATAAGGTGTAAAAGTTCAACGAACCTGAGTTGGAATTGCTTTGTTTTCGCTGCGTTATGACCAGGACGCCACCACAGTGGCTTAAAGTCTTGAAACAAACTCAATATTTTCTTCTTCTTCTTCTCTCTTAAGTATTGAGGCAGCACATTATTTTAAAGTATAGGAGTACTTTATAATAACACGTTGACAACTGGATAAGCTCTTCTTCTTTTAGATGGACGGTCACGTGCTTTTTGTGTTGTCTGTTATACTTTCCATTGCAAAAAACAACATCTTGGACTCTCTTTTTTGGAACAAGGAGAAAGCATGGTGATAAAAGAAAATGTAACTAATTAAGAAGTTAAACGAATACTTCTAAGCATGTAAATTATCGATGTTTAGTCAAAAAGGAGACTTTGAACTTCGCTAGAAGGAGTCTTAATAAAAAAAGTTTAGGGCGAGACTAAAATTTGTAATTCAATCATTCAAAGTATGATTTATCTTAATACTTCAATTAAGGTTGGCACACGCATGAATACGCCTAATCAAGGTGGGGAGCACCAATGGATTTGCATTTTCAAGTTACCAAATCCACTAGTACTTTGTAGTCATTCTCCACGTTAAAATGAGTTATTTCATGTATTCACGCCAAATTTACGAGTCGAGAAAATGTCTCAAAGATTATTTTTTTGGGGATTTTGGCTGAAGTAATTTAAATCGCCAAGGTAATTTGAATCATGTTAGTGAGTATTTCACATTACCTGTTCCTTTTTTGGGATCACGAAGTTTGTGATAGGTGGTATTCAAATCATGTTGAAGCTCACACATGGTGATTCAAATTACACTAGTGAATGGTTATAACATGTTTTTACCTCATTATTCACTTGTACCAAAAAAAAAGGAATCTTTAGGAAACTTAAAAGGCTAAGGGTTTGTGCCTTTTAGGAGAGAGAGATTAGGATTCAATAACAAGAGGCGAGAGTAGAGAACACAAAATATCATGACTCTTGTGTTAAGTGTTGAGGTTCTTGAATGAGTGACAAACACCGACAAAGAAGAAAGTCAAAATATGCTCTTAGATTAAGGACTTGTGCTAAAATCGTAGTGTTTAGAAACACATCGTAAACACCTTAGAAAACTGAAAATCATTGAGTGGGTTGAAAAAGGGAAAAGGAGAAAAATTATGGATTATTCTCGGTTATCATTAAAGTTAACCCCTAGATCATTTTTGTAACTTCCTTGTTGTTAAGAGAAATGGTAAACATTAGAGTTTGCTTTTGTTAAGCTTTTGAAGCTAATTTTTTGAACTCTTTAATATGCATGTACCAAGTGACCTTGTGAAGTGGGCATCTTATTAGCACTTTTTAACAGTGAAAAGTTGAGAGTTTGTATCTCTTTAAAATTTCAATTTTGGTTCATCCTTATGCGTAGGAGTCATGAGGGTGTTTATCACTGTTTTTGGTAAACAACAAGGTTGATTTTGGTTATTACAAGCATGATCAAACTAGAAATCCTAGGACATGTTGTGCAATCTTTTTCTAGAAAGTGCTTGAATGTTCATCATATTCATAGGTTGCTTTATGAACAAGACGAAGTTTTGTAAGAAAATAATTCTCTCGACAGGGAAGAGTAAAGAAAATGCAAGTAAAAAAGGGCTAAAAGCTTAAACGCATAAACTTAAAGAATAGGTAAATTGCATTGCATTAATGTAAATGTGGTTCGACAAATCAGATTACATATATTTTGTATGACTCTTTTCTCTAGACGCTGGTACTTGGAGTGCTAAAATTCTATAAGTGATTTGCGACCCATTTTTCATATGAAAAAAGCTAAACTGCCACGATCTGTACTTCTTCCATTGAAAACTGCTTGTCCCCCACATCTTCAATGAGGAAACCACTGCTTTTGGAATTCAAATTCTTTTACTTCGACAACAACTGCTTGGCTTTGACCAATCTCCTCTCTACGTCGCTTCTTGTTGAACTCCAAAACTCTTGAACTCTTCTAAGTGCTAGACTCTAGACCGTGTCAAACTCTCCATGCTGAAGATAACCCTTTTAGTTCTTGAAAGAACAAAAGTCAACTCTTGTTGACTGCATTAAATGATCCTGTCGAAATTACAAGCTAACAACGGTCGCAGACAAGACTACAATCGAGATAAATTTTGACATGGGAATGGTGGACTGAGTTCAAATTTAGCTAGCATAAGTTATAAGAAGTGAGAAATTTTAACAAAGAAGATTTGAAAGAGGATACTCAAGAACTGGGTATGGTAAATTTCAAATTCAATGCTACGGTAAATAAAAGTTAGGTCACTGCACTTCATAATGTAGATTTTTCAATAACATAGTAGAAGAGAATACCAACTATGTGGACAAAAATGATGAAAAGTTTGGAATAGTGTGTCTAGCACATGGAAGTGATGATTAAAGCCACATAAATTCACGGTACCTCGACACCAATGCAAACAATCATATGTGCTTAAAGGGGAACATGTTCGTGGATCTTGATGAATGAGTAAGTAACAATGTCTCATTTGGGTGTAATTTGAATATTTCAATATTGATTTGCTTGAAAGATGGAATATATCAATTTATTTCAAATGTCTACTACATTTCAAATATGAAGAACATTTTGAGTCTCAAACATCTTTTACAAATAGGATATGATATTTAGATGAAAGGTTTAAGTCTCTCTATTATATATGGGAGAAATGATTTCATCATCAAGGCCAATGTTGAAAAATAAGATGCTTTTGTTGAAATGGTGTTTTAAAATATAGCTAATCTTCTTACAATAACGAATCATGACTTTAGCATGTTCTATTTTAGCATTTAAACTTTGAGGGGAAGATGAAATAACATAAACATCTTCCTATAGGAGGCTCCAATGTGTGGTCTGATACGTCGATTCAAATTAGAAAGAAATATGAAGCCTTCGACATCGTTCTTGAATATCCTCTTTTACTCTGTTGTTCATCACTGTAGTGTCCCTCCAAAAAGCAAGCATTTGTGTTAGTGTTTGTTCCTATCTTGCTTACCTTTCATTCTTAACATTCATCACTGTAGTGTCCCTTGTCAACCGATTGTGTGATGTGCAACACTGAAGTCGAAGATGAGATGCACATGTTATTTGGTTGTTGGCACATTATTAATTTTGGTATAAGCTTCACTTGTGGCAACTAATTGCCCATGTTTTGCTTTCGGTCACAAGTTTTCCTGCTACATTTCCCCATGTTATTGCAAGTCTAAACGACGATTCTAAAGCCAATTATGTTGCTACCCTTTGGAGTGTATGGCATAGTCGAAACACTTTACTTTGGGAGCAAAATCCACTTTCGATCTCCATAACTTGCAGATTTGTCTCAAAGGTTGTTAGGGACTATAATTGGCGCAACAAAGATTTATCTTTAACCCATGTTGAATGACAAGCTACCATAGAAAATCATGTAAAATACAATGTCAATTGTGTTCTTTTCACTAATAAAGGTCGATTTAGAGTTGGTATGTGCTTCTGTAATAGTTTCGGGAATCTTGTCCAAGTTTGCTCCATGTGGTATCCTTTTATCAGCCCAACCATCGAGCGTGAGACAACAACTCTCAAGATAGTCGTTTAGCTAGCAAGAGAAATGCTAGCAACACACTTTCTAACACACACTTTTCAACACACTCTGTTGAAAAATGTGTGTTGCTAGCATTTCTCTAGCTAGCAATAGATAATGGTTATGAGCGTGTCATATTTGAGAGTGATAACCAAACAGTCATTAATGCTATTTAGAGTAGTTATTGTATGATAATAAACTATAGACTTTGATATCTAATTCTAACCACTCATAATCTTGCTAGAACGTTTGTATGTTAGTTTAACTTGAGTTTTTTCTACTCTCCTCCTTATTATGTTACCAACATTATTATCCATGAAATAAGGTCAACTATCTTTCCTTAAAGAAAAGACAACATCGACTAAATATGTGTATGTCCTTTTTTTAATGAAAATGTGTGTGTCCTTTAATTTCAAGAAATAAACAAAAATGTTATAGATTTTTCTTTAGGGGAAAAAAAAAGAATATAAGATATTTAAACTTTTGTTTTGGACAGAATAGAAGATATTTTATAGTGAGTATAATTAAATTAAAAATATCGTCAGTAATTAAAAATAACAGCCACACAAGCTGCACACACAGAAACAAGGACGTGGAAGTTTAAAAGAACATCATTTGCTTCATTTGAGAGTGTGCGGCCTTATCCATCATCCTTGCCGCTCCTGCTCCTTCTCCTCTCACAAACCCAAAATGGCTTCTTCCATCGGAACTTCTTCCATTAACAAAACCCAACTTCTCAACACACCATCTTCCTTTTCACTCTACAACACCACTTCCCGTCTCAACTCCCTTCTCCGTCTCCGTCCTAACCACAAAACCCCTACAGTTTCCTTCGTTATCTCTGCTATTGCCACCCCCAACGCTCCTATCCTCACCCCTCAAGAATCCTTCAAGGGTTTTGCTTTCGACGACGCCAACGACCAACTTAGCCATGCTCCTGTTGCCGTCCGTAAAGACGAACTTGATATTTCCAAGCTTCGTTTTCCTTCTCAGCTTGTTGACTCGCTTCAGAGACGTGGAATTACCAGTCTTTTCCCCATTCAGGTATCAAACTTCAACATTTTGTTTAATTAAATTAAATCTTATCTTAGTTAAATTTAATTTCATTAAACTTTATCTTGTTGATTAGAGAGCTGTGTTGCTGCCTGCATTAGAAGGTAGAGATATCATTGCTCGTGCCAAGACTGGGACCGGGAAGACATTAGCATTTGGAATCCCAATTATCAAGGGTCTCACTGAGAATGAACAAAGCAGGTGATGTGTTTTTTCGCGTATCATAAAGCCAGTTTGTTAATTTAATTATAACCATGTATTTCGGTGTTCTTTTATTTTATCTCAGGCGGTCTGGTCGGCTTCCTAAAGTACTGGTCCTTGCACCTACTAGGGAGTTAGCAAAGCAAGTAGAGAAGGAGATAAAAGAATCTGCACCTTATTTAAACACAGTTTGTGTTTATGGTGGTGTTTCTTATGATATTCAGAGGAATGCACTTTCACGTGGTGTTGATGTTGTGGTTGGAACACCTGGGAGACTAATTGACTTGATAAATGGGAGAACCCTTAAACTTAGTGAAATTCAGTATTTGGTACTTGATGAAGCCGATCAGATGCTTGCTGTTGGGTTTGAGGAGAATGTCGAAGAAATTTTAGAAACAATCCCATCTCAGCGCCAGATTATGCTTTTCTCTGCAACCATGCCGGGTTGGGTCAAGAAGTTGTCTAGAAAACATTTGAACAATCCATTGACTATTGATTTGGTAAAATTGTTGTTACTTTTTAATTTCTCTGCCAAATTACATGTCTCATTTATCTGATGTTTACAATTTGATTTCCCAATGTGGGTTGACTATAGAGTCCAAAAAGTGTAGCCTACCCCCCAATTATTCGAGTCTTGTTGACGTAAAACTCACCTAAATGGCAGGAATTTGCTTATGATTTTTTGTGTCGAATGCATGTCATACCATAATCTATGACTTTTCTTTTGACTTATTACTAAGCAATTTTTGTGTGAGTGTAAAATACATAATCATTTTGTGCTCCTTGTGACCCCATTTCATGAATAATCTAGTTTACAGCAGCGCTGCATAATCACATTTTCATCTTTTTGGAAGCATCATGCCATCACATGATATGCATGTATAATCAATTGAAGAGAAATGAAGGGAAACCATTCATAGATTTGGACTATAACTGAATCTATGTTGCATTTTCTTATAATTATTTATGTCAAACTGCTGGATTTATGATTACCGATCTTTACGTTATTGTAATTATGATTTGTTTTTAATTGCCACAAAATGGTATTGATGGTCTTTCACTTTTCTTTTTAACAAGGTCGGTGACAGAGAAGAAAAGCTTGCTGAAGGGATCAAACTTTATGCTGTATCAGCCACTTCAATGTCAAAGCGGAGAATTCTTTATGGTCTTATAAGTGTAAGTTTGTTGTTATTTTCACAATCTTAGCTTGTTGTCTGGTACATCTACAGTTTGCTTCTCTGAGGTTTTGTTTAGTAGTTATGTTGAGTAAAGCCTGCTCACTGTTTAAAATTATAAAACAATAAAAGCTTCTTGTTCAGAAGCAGGTTACCACCTGTTTAAACGAACTCCATGGTTTGGCATTCATGCATATTGGTCAAGTTTGTATAATCATTCTGATGTAGAGATGTAGTTCATGTTGAATACCCTGACACAAACTTATGACTGTCTATTCTCTAAGACTTATTTTCTGTTGCAAGTTTCTTATCTATTAGTTGCATGTTTACAAATGCCTTCAAGTTACTCCTGAATACAAGAAAGGCAGTTCAATAATTTTGCTGTATGTTATCATGTCTTTTAGGCCTATGCAAACGGTGGGAAGACCATTGTTTTCACACGGACAAAAAGGGATGCGGATGAAATATCATTGTTGCTAACAGATAGCATAGCTTCTAAACCACTACACGGTGATATCTCTCAGTATCAGAGAGAGAAAACATTGAATGGTTTTCGGCAAGGAAGATTCACAGTGCTTGTTGCTACCGACGTTGCTTCTCGTGGACTAGATATTCCCAATGTTGATTTGGTAAGTTCAAAGTGATGTTTTTTGGTCCATGTCCAAACATCTTATCTTCAGTCTCGGTTCTATAAAAACCATCTCAAATTCTATCAACTTTTAAATTTTTATTATGCATTTTAATATGTAATGCCAACTAAGGCTTTGATAAAATCCTTCATGTTGATTACTGTTATTTGGTATTTAGGCTTTTAAATTTGATTACTGTTATTTGGTATTTAGGCTTTTAAGTTTAAGATTTTGGTTTTAAAATTTGGTGTCTACAAATTTGGGTAGTGAGATATTATTATCTTTAGGTTAGACTAACAAAGCATGTTTATTCTGGATAAGGATTTCTGAATTTTTAATTTGGTTTGCCTTTTGTATGTAAATTTTGATTGTCTGTTTGATATAAGGATATTCAATGTTTCTACTACATCTGACCTTATTACTCAATCTCTGTCACTGTACGTTATTTAATCTGATTTGGCAATATAATTTTATGCTATAAAATGTGTTTGTTTAAACAATGCATTGGTTAATTCTTTTGTAGCAATTTCAATTTTGTTTACCATCAGATGAGTTGAAGGTTTCTATTTATTTTTTATTTTTTTAAAAAGATGTTTTTATGCTTTGGTATAATAATTAATTGCTTTCTGTTCTCAATATATTGAAAACCTTGTTGCCATTCCAATGTTTTTTTTTTAATTTCAGATTATACATTATGAACTTCCCGATGGTCCCGAGACTTTTGTACATCGCTCTGGTCGTACTGGACGTGCAGGAAAAGAGGGTACAGCTGTTGTCATGTACACCGCTTCCCAGAAAAGAACTGTTATATCCTTTGAGCGCGAAGTAGGCTGCACGTTTGAATTTATTAGTCCACCACCTATGCAAGATTTACCCGAATCATCTACCAGGCAAGTTGTTCCTACACTTGATAGAGATAGAAGTAATTATAGAGGATCTAGGGATCAAAGTGGTTTTAGAACCGGCGGGGATGACTGGCGAAGTGGAGGTGGACGATCAAGTGGGTATTCGTCATCAAACAGATCTTCGTCTTCAGGTTCTAGGGATCAGAGAGGTTTTAAAACCGGTGGGGATGACTGGCTAACTGGAGGTGGACGATCAAGTGGGTATTCGTCATCAAACAGATCTTCGTCGTCATCAGGTTCTAGGGAGAGAGATTTTATAACCGATGGTGATGACTGGTTAATTGGAGGTAGACGATCAAGCGGGTATTCATCATCAAACAGATCTTCATCACCAAACAGGAGGTAACAGGACATCAGCTATGTTTTACTCTTGTTTGAAAATTTCTTTTAAGATTCATTTACTTTATATTTGGGTGTACGTATAACTCATGGCATCTGAATGTGCATTGCAGAGGTAGTTATGGAGGGTCCTGTTTTAGTTGTGGACAACCAGGGCACCGGGCGTCAGATTGTCCCAATAAACGGGACTTGTTCTCTTAGTTGGAAAACATTCAATTTTGGCGTCACCTGTTCAATAATTCAGCTGCATCCAGTGATGGTCTAAGTGGTTCAAGAAATTGAAAGGTGCTTCCCGAAAGAACTACAAATCAAAGCTACTCTACAACATCTTTCCTATTTAGTAATCTCCATAAAGGTTCCTGCATTTGATATCAGACTTTTTTTTTTTCTTCTTTCTGTCTCGGTGATGTAAAATTGATTTAGCGTTTGTGTTGGGGCAATGCTATTCGGCAAGAGAACGTTAACTGTATGCTGCTGATTTGTCTGCCCAGCCGTCTTTCAGAAAAAGACAATAATAGCTTTTGTAGAAAGAATACGTTTCCAATCACTCTATAGAAATATTAGCTATCATATAAGTTGTGTCCTGTATAATTTTCTTTCAAACAAGCTTGCCCGTAGTACAAAAATGAACTCTAAATTGTGTTGTTTTTTGTCATCGTAATACCTGCTCACTATGCACACGGACCATGTGTTTGTTTCAAAGTATGCAAATATATTTACGAGAAAGTGAGTTTGTGAATGTAACACTCTTATATTTAAGATCAGCATCAAAGATTCTTCTATTTTTTCTTTCTTCGTGCCGCTGTGAATTCCCGTAAGAAGGGAAAGCCTTTATAAATCTAACAAACTATACATCTCACTATTACCTTATTTTCACGGCACTTGTTCATATTAAGACTAAATCAAATTTAAAATTACATTTGTAACTATCATGTATTTATTAAACATAGTTGTAGGTATCACAGTGAGACCCTTCCTAGTTCCTATTGTGTATTTGAACCAAAGCTACAAATTGTAGGTTCTCACACATTTCAAAAGCTAAAGCAAAAAAATATATAAATCCAAAAGATGAAAGATCACTGTAGTGAGAAATGAGAATGATATAACTTTTCATATGAAACAAGAACATAAACAAGATACGCATTTTTCATGAATCCAATCACATTACAGAGAATCATTTGGTATTATTTGCCAAAGAGAATGTTTATGACAGTTCTAACAACAGGTCCTCTTTTGTTACTAAGAACCTCCCTCACAGCCTTCTCATCAGGAACAAACCCTTTGCCCTTCATTTCCTCGAGCAACTTCTCGGCCTCATCGATCTTCTCCTCCTTAACCAATCCCTCAAACACTGCACCATAAGTCTCAGCATTAGGTCTCATCCCTTTCTCCATCATCTCCAACAAATACTTCTTAGCATCCTTCAAAAACTTAGCATCAAAAGCAAGTCCCTTAATAAGAACAGTATATGTATAAGCATTAGGACACACCCCAGAAGCAAGCATACGCATGTAAGCTTTAAGAGCTTCCTTTGGTTGATCAGCATTGGCATAAGCTTCGATGATGGCGGTGTTGGCCACCACGTCGGGCATTTGGTTTTTATCTTTGATCTGACTGAAAAGTTCCAGTGCTTCGTGGGTTAAACCTTGTTGAGACAAAGCGTCGAACATCTTGACTGCGTGGTTGAATAGGCCATCACCGGTTCGCATTTCGTGGAAGATTTGTTGCAAGTCTTTTGGGTCTTTGGGTTCTTCTATGGCTGGCTTTTTGCTGAATGGGTCATAAGGGGGTGGTAGGTTCTTGTTGGTTTCGGTGGGTTTTGTTGTTGTGGTGGTGTTTTCGTCGTCGGAATCGGAGAGAGAGAAGTTGATTTTGGTATCGATGGTTTTGTTGGTGGATGTGAAATGGCGTGGAATGGGTGAAGTGAAAGTGAAAGTGTTGTTGGATTTGAAGGTGGAGAATAAAGCGCGAAGTATTGGGGATGTAACTGTGCGTCTTGCTGGATACAAAGCCATTGATGCTATTCTATTTGTCAAGCAATGCAGTGCAGTGCAGTAGCAAGAAGGGGAAAGCGTGCTTTCTATCTCCGTTGCAAATCCTTCTGGAAAATTCCAAGGGTTAGCTTACATTCACCACAGCCTAGGCCCAAACATTTAGAAACAACGCATGAACCAAGATATCCAAGTCATATTTTGTAGGGTTGGAAATGACTTGAGATTACGATATCATATCATATGTTTAGAGTTTTTTGGTGAAGTCAAATGGAATATATATTATTAGAACGTTCCAATTAAGTATAAGATAAGATGTGTCTAAACGGAACAAATTAAAAAGTCAAATCATCAAACATAAACAAAACAAAAAGAATTCGATAACGTTTAGATGAGATGACACGTGTTTCTTCTAACTGAACTAAAGTTTTAGGATTCAAATTCAACTTTAAACATGTATCAACGTTAAAATTCTTAGGGAAAGTGTATCATTCATTTAGGACTCATAAGACTTGGGGGATCCGTCACGCACGGATGATACCTAATTTGCCTCAACTACAAAGAGAAATACCCCATAGAGAGGCAACAAAAACCACCAAAAATAAAAATTAAAAGAAAAATTCGATTTATTCAACTTCAACCACCACCATAGATGAAGCTTAATACTTTCAAGAAGTTGCTCATGAGTGGACATTGCCTAAAAACATGCCAACCAAACAACTTGAAAGCATGCACAAATATTCCTTTTTAAAAATCATATTTTTGTGTGTGAATCGGATATCATCTTCACGCAACTGAAAAGACTAATCACCTAAATTAGATAAGACTATACTAAAAGATTTTATTTAAAGTTTGTTATTTTGAGGGAAACTACTTACATTATCTTACTCTAATTTACTATTTTGAAGTGAATTTTTCATTTTTTATTTGGTGAACGGTACTTTGATCTTAAAAATTCATATATATTTTTTATCGGGATCCATTTTCTTTGATGGAGATTACATAAAAAAACTCAAATATATTTTGTTTGGTTAACGTAGCTATCCTGATGGGGATTACATCTCTTTAAATATGAAGTTGGATAATAATTTGTCAATCGCAATCGACCATTATTTCAATACAGTTAATTTATTTTTGAAAAAAAAATCAAAATCATTAGGATGGATGCTAATATTTTACATTAGATTTTAACAATACAGAAAAAAGTAGGAAGTAAAAATCTAAACATTCATTATCCATTCTCTCCTGCGTGTTATGTTGCCGTAGGAGAAGCTCTAGACTTATTTCATGCCTTACGTGACATGTAATTTGACAACTTCGATTTCATCTTAAATTTAAAGATTACAACAGATACTTTTAACCATCATCGGATTGATGTTACAGAATTTGGCCAAGTGATTTCAGCATGACAAAGTCTCTTCAACATAAACTTCTCAAACTCTAAAATCGAGTTTAACATAAGACAAACAAATGAGGTAGCTTACACCCTTGTTGGGGTTGCCATATTATTAGCTAATTTCAATATTTATTATCGTGTACCTCGTTGTATAAAGTCTCTTATTATTAATAAAATGTTATAAGTATGCTCTTTTCCTTTAAAAAATAAAAAATAAAAAATATCCATTCGACCCAAAAAAAAATTCATTATCCAAATCGCATTCAAAATTGGCTTTTACGGGAAGAAAACGAAGGGTATTCAAATTTGGCATTGTGCTCTGCATCAGAAATGGAATAATAGAAGGAATATAGAATTATGCGGAGTATATTATCGTAATTTAGCTGTGTTTGAAGGGTCCAATAATAATAAAATTAATAATAAGAAAATACTTTCCTTCAGAAAAAAAGAAAAGACTTAAAAAAATAACGTGAATTATATTGTTCCGAAGGGTCCAATAACAATGGAAAATTTCGACAACGAATAGGAATAAATAAAAAAAATAATCACATTTCAAAAGAGGACAAAAGAATTGGAAGGTAATCTGAACAGAATCGTTCGAAGAAGTGTAAAAGAAGAAGAACGAATAAGCAAACTTGTAAGAAGATAACAGAACTGAACAACAACAACAATAACAATAACAAACCATTTTGAGTTTCGAATTTCAAATTCTTCAACCGTGAAACTCATCGGAATCATAATCGGAATCGGAAACGGAATCGAAGATGTCGATTCCGAAAGAACCAGAAGAAGTAATGAAGCTACGAGGAGGATCCGTTCTCGGAAAGAAAACAATTCTTAAGAGCGACCATTTCCCTGGTTGCCAGAACAAACGATTGCGTCCGAATATTGAAGGAGCTCCCAATTATCGTCAGGTTCATCTTCATCACACAGATTTTATCACTTTCGTTTTGTTTTGTTAATTACTTTCGTTTTAACGATTTTCGCGTTTGTTGATTGTTAGGCTGAGAAGTTGCATGTTCACGGTGTTGCGATTCCTACAATTGATGGAATCAGAAATGTTCTTAAGCACATTGGCGCTGAGATTGAAGGCGAGAACAAAGTTCATGTTCTTTGGATTAATCTTCGTGAAGAACCGGTAAATTAATTCAATTTGAATTTGAAATTCTATGTGCTTAACTGTCATGACATTTTTAATTTTATTTTTTTGGTATCATATTCATTTTCATGTAATTTTGTTGTTTTCAGCTTTAATTCTTAGGTTTTAAATGCTATATGTTATGTAAATGAATTCAAATTCTCTCTGTAGTTAGCAATTAAACATGTATGAGTTGTAAATGAATTGAAATTTTCTGTGTAATTAGTAATGTATTTGTGGCCAAGTGTTTTATTGAAATTCTGTCGTCGGATTTGCCACGAGAGAATATCAAAATTGATTTTAACTCATGATAAACGCAGAATTTGTCGTATTGAGATGCTCTGTTGCTTGCAAATAAAAATTGACTTTGACTCCGAACTTTGGTTTGATTCGAAGTGATAACATGCTTAAGCATTAGGTTGAAAAACTTGTAGTAAATTTTGTATTAATTTTTCAACTGCAAACGTAATAACTTTCAAACATAAATAACTTGAATGCAAACTTAATTTCAACTAAATCAATTCTACAAAATCGAGCTCATTCAAAATCACTTTGGTAAAACGCTCTTCCAAAAATGCATGTGTGTTTTCATTTTAGCTCTGAATATGATGATTGATGCTCCAGTAAAATTCCTCACTGCATCTCTTCTAAATTTTCACTCTCTCGAAATCAGGTTGTGTACATTAATGGGCGCCCCTTTGTTTTGCGTGATGTGGAGAGACCATTCTCTAACCTTGAGTATACGGTATGTTATTGTTGAATTCTTGTCGCTTCAATTTGGTATATTCTTTCCTGTTTAAGCCCTGTGATTTTGGGGTAAGTTTTGGTTCCATGCTGGCTGTCAACCTAATATGACCCATGATACCGTTGGTTCAATGCATTTGAGTTGAATCGAGGTTGTTAATTTTTCAACTGAAATTTGCTTGAGTTTTAATTATTTTGCATTTTGTACTTAATAATCAGGGAATTAATAGGGAAAGAGTTGAACAAATGGAAGCTCGTTTGAAAGAAGATATTCTGAATGAAGCTGCAAGGTATATTCGTGGTTCCCTTCAGTATTTATCCCTAATCTGTATTGCACAACTAGCAATCTTATTTTCAAAATGGCATAACAGATATGGAAATAAGATTCTTGTGACTGATGAACTGCCAGACGGTCAGATGGTGGATCAATGGGAATCAGTGTCATGTAATTCTGTTAAGACACCACTAGAGGTATGGGTGAAACTTGTCTGTAGTGGGTGTGTGAGGCTATTCAGCCAGTTTTCTGAACAAAATGCAGCAAAGTCGTTTTCTTGGTTGTAGGTGTACCAGGAATTGCAAGTGGAAGGATATCTTGTTGATTATGAACGCGTTCCAGTAACCGATGAAAAATCCCCAAAGGAACAGGATTTTGATATTTTGGTAAGTTTGCTAGTTTTAAATATTTCTTTGATTAAAAGTTTCTGAATGAGATATCTTTGCTAGATAAATGTGCTTGATCCTGATTTCATTCTATTTGTTATTCTTTACCATTCATAGTGTTACTATCTTAATATATACTCTCTGGATTCTATCAAGTGGTTGAATGATTCATTATGCTAGTGCCACTCTTTATTTTCTTGTCAGTGATCTTCTGATGAACATCGCGTAAATATTAAAATGTATTTTAGATTTCATTTGGCACATCACAGAAGTTATCATTCATAGAAAACTCATTAAGTTTCCTGAATCTATTGACTTTACATCTTAGATACCCTTCATGTTCATTTTAGGTTCATAAAATTTCACAAGCTGATGTAAATACAGAGATAATTTTTAATTGTCAAATGGGGCGTGGACGAACTACAACCGGAATGGTCATTGCGACTTTGATTTATCTGAATCGAATTGGATCTTCTGGTGCGTATTTAATTTGAATTTTTTCTATATAGACTTCCTTTACTCCATTTGTTCATTTTATGTTATACATGTCATTGTTCGTTCTTCAGCATTTGATGTTAAGTTTATCAGTCCCTGCTTAATGATTCAAAAATCAAAATAATTAAGATGCGCTTTACTACACCAATGTGATAGATATGACCTAGCATTCCAGTATTTGGTTAAAATAAATGTCAATAGCTTTTTCAGTTTGTGTAGGCAGTGTAGCAATTTTAATTTTATTTGTGAAGGAGACATTAGCCAGTTTATCTGTCCTTTCTGTATTTGGTATGTCTACCTGGGTTGTGATTTTATTAGTCTTTTAGCAGAAAGGTCAGCTGATTATTTCTCTAGCTTTTTTTAGAATTGTACAAATATGGACATACAGCCTTTTAGGTCTTCTCTAAAGGGTGTAATTCTTTTTCATATTACCTCTAGGTTACAGGGTCCGTGTCTAGCAAATGAACAAGTCTAACACATAACCAGAGAGCACTTCCCTATTATGAAAGCGAGGAAAACCCCAACACACCCAATGGAATAATAAGTTAGGACTATTTGTTTACCCATTCATACACAATACATAAGTTCCAAAAAAGTGGGATTACTAGGGTATTTTCTGAATAACCACTGTTTAATTAGTATGATCCTTGAGCTTATGCCGATGATACTGAACCTTTTTAATAATTTCAATATATTTATTTTACTCCATCATTCAGTTTAGACCATAGAGGTTACCAGTTGAATATTGATAAAATGTTTGAATTTATCTTCAAGACAACTCTGCTTCTTGAGTTGGATATTGTTGTGCTGAATAGCTTGCTTCTTTTTGGTTTTAGCCGTTTAGGCTTCACTTGGTGGGATTTAATTCCTATTTTCATTAGTGAAATTTTGGTCATTGCAAACTTGATCTTTATAGTTTTAGACTTTTTTAAGCATTCTCTGTTGTCCTTCGACATGGGTTTGGTCTTTGTCACCCCATGTTTCTGTTTTTTCTGTATATTGCTGATTTAGTGATTTATTAAAATAACGTAGGGATTCCAAGAAGCAACTCAGTTGGTACAGTTTCTCAATGTCTAACTAATGTCCCAGACCATATGCCTAACTCTGAGGAGGCAATTCGAAGGGGTGAATATACAGTCATAAGAAGCTTGATTCGTGTGTTAGAGGTATTAATATAAACTTTGATATTTCTTTTAGGTGGTACAAAATATGTTTTATTTGTCCTAATCAGTTCACTTATTTCCAGGGTGGTGTTGACGGGAAAAGACAAGTTGACAAAGTCATTGACAAGTGTGCATCAATGCAGGTATCTGTTTCAATCCCCCCTAGGAAGCACTTTTAAAGAGGGACAGCTTCGGTACCCTGAGTGAGGATTAGTCTCACTCCTTAAGGGTGTTGGGATACCTCGCAAGAACAAAAAAAAAAGAAGAAAGAAAACTCCTTGGTCGTTTAGACTTCCTTTTAGATGTTGCAAATTTCTTTTCCTTGTATGTGGAAGTTTGATTTTTATATACTAACTGAAGATGCACCATTTAATCCTTGTTTATTTTTGTTCCAGAACTTACGTGAAGCAATTGCCACTTATCGTAATAGTATTCTGCGGCAACCAGATGAGATGAAAAGGGAGGCATCACTTTCTTTTTTTGTAGAGTACTTGGAGAGATACTACTTTTTGATATGTTTTACTGTATACATACATTCAGAAATGACTGCACTCCAAGCTAGGTCTGCTGCTAGTCACACTAGTTTTGCTGACTGGATGAGAGCTAGGCCAGAGCTCTACAGCATTATTCGCAGGTTGCTTCTTTTTTCCCTCCCAATAATTGGAGTACAGTCTACGTTTTTTGTTTTGTTTTTTTTTTCTTTTTTGAAATTATTATTTTTTTAATAAAAATTTCCTTTCATTAGGCCTGTGGATCTTATCTATTGGGCCAAACTGACGATGACTAGTGAATAGTTTCCTCGGATGTATACCTAGCATTAAAAAGGTGAACTGCATTAATCTAACTGAGATTGCCTCTACTTTGAGGCATGATGTTTTGTTCAGTAGGAGGTCACAGTTTTCCTTCCTATCGCCACTGTTATCAATGAAATCCTTGATGTCAATATTTCTTAGGCTCAAAAGTTTTATTAATCAACTGAGTCATACCGCCAAGGATTATGTTTGTGCTAGTCTGGTTCTCAGACCACCATACAATTTTGTGTGAAGATATGTTGATTTGTGATAATATGTGGTGTTTGGCGAGTTGAAAAGCTTATTGATTTGGCTCAAAGTTAGCTGTAAGGATTCCAATGCTAAGTTGGCTCCAAAGAAGGCCTCGGGCTAGAAATTTTATACGAAATATTTCATCAGGAGTTCTTTAACTTAATTTATCATATCAGCGTAGTCTTTTATCTTCTTTTTTCTCGTGTCAATTTAGTCATTTTTTTGTGTCAAGTTAGTCTTTTATATTTAAAAATGTCAACAACGCTGGGCAAAATCTCATTTTTCATCAATGTCTGTTATAAAAAATCTTACTTGACCATTCAAAAAAGTAAACTACATCCTCAATCCATCTAAACTACTTCAAATTCGAAATAACAGTTACATTCCCTAATCCGTCAATTTTTTTTTTTTTCCTTTCAGTTTTGTATCTAAGATAGTGGTCTTTTTTTT